>CETW01087075.1_pt1 | contig 14533 bp, 7 predicted proteins | sample 361381 | NCBI WGS metagenome assembly CETW01 (sample SAMEA2620570, study PRJEB7988) | marine metagenome | isolation source: saline water (ENVO:00002010), including
ATGGGCGTTTCAAGCAATTCAATGGGTACTCCAAAAGTAATCAATACGGTTGATAATGACGACGATGCTTATGTGAAACTTTATCTAGCTGTAGATTCTGATAGTCTTTACATGGCTGCTGACGTTACAGATGATGTGTTTAATCTAGATAAAACTGGTACTTGGTATGAGCAAGATGCTATGGAAATCTTCATTGGTCTTTACGATCAAAGAGGTGCCAAGCATGCTGGCGCTCAACGCGGAGCTGAGCCTGATTACAAATTTGTTTTCTTTGGTGACAGTGCATTTATTGAATTCGGTACCACAACAGGTCTGAGCCATCAAAGCTATGTAACATATGCAACTTCAGCAATTAATGGCTCCCCTAATGCCGTTTTTGAATTCAGCATTGATCTTGATTCATTAGCAAAAATCAATTCTGACTCTGTATTTACTGCGGTTGAGGGTATGAGAATACCAATCGAACCAACTTGGCATGATAATGATGGCGCATATGAAGGCAACCTTGTAATGTCAAAGAATAATAATGACAATGCTTGGCAAACACCCGGCGTTTGGTCTCATACTTACGTTGGTAAGAAAGATGGTGACATACTAAGCGTTGAGGAAGACATTGTTGCAACCACTTTCGCATTAGAAAGAAACTATCCTAATCCATTCAATCCAACGACAACGATTCAATATTCATTAGGATTAGCTGGGCCTACTAAGCTAATGATTTATGATGTTCTTGGGCGTGAGCTAGTTACTCTTGTAGATGAGTACAGGCCCGCAGGAACTCATAAAGTTGTTTGGAATGCTTCTGGTTTACCATCTGGCGTGTACTTCTACAGATTGGAATCATCCGATTTTAATCGCACACAAAAGATGATCTTAATGAAGTAAAGAGATTATATCTGACTTTGAGGGGCGAGGGAACTCGCCCCTCTTTTTTTCGTTTAAAAGTATAATCATAAGTACTTATGAATAAAACCTCGACTCTAATCAACCTCATCTTTATCTGTGCTGCATTTGCTCAAACTACGGGTAAGATATCCGGAAATATCAAAGATGAAGATTCAAACGAACCATTAATTGCTGCTAACGTAATTGTAAAAGACTCAAACCTTGGCGCTGCTACGGATGTTGATGGGTACTATGCCATAGTAAATATCAAGCCAGGTCTATATACCCTTATCGTTGATATGATTGGCTACAAGCAATTAGTTCTAGAAAACGTTCGCGTTTCAGTAAATAGAACCACTACCATTGATGCTTCTTTATCGCCAACGGTTATTCAAGGTGAAACCGTTACGGTTGAGGTTGATGCTATTACTGCCAAAAAAGATCAAACTTCAACAATCAAAAATATATCAACTGATCAAATTGAAAAGCTTGCTGTTGAAGATTTAGGGGCTATTGTTGGAATGCAAGCAGGAGTAGTTGAGGGTCATTTTAGGGGAGGTCGGACTACAGAAGTAACCTATCTAGTAGATGGTATTCAGATTGATGAGGTTTTTGGTGGCTCGTCTTCGATGTTGAGTATTGAGCCGGATGTTATCCAAGACCTTGAAGTAATCACAGGAACCTTCAATGCTGAGTATGGCAACGCAATGAGCGGTGTTGTGAATGCAGTAACAAAGGACGGTTCAAACAAATTTAGTGGATCTTTCTCCTCCGGTTTTGCAGAATACGTTACTGGAAACACAAATATATTTATGGGTCTTGACAAATTCACGTTTAATAGAAACCAGGACTATAAATTTCAATTGAGTGGGCCGATCCTACGAGACAAGGTTTTCTTTTTCTTTAACGTTCGTGATCAAAACAATCGCAATCATTTAAATGGTGTGCGTCGATTTAATGTTACTGATATGAGCAATTATTATAGCGACAACCCATTGCTATGGAGAACGCAAAACACAGGTGATTCTAGTTACGTTAGTATGAATAGATGGAGCGGAAATAGCATTTTAGGAAAGCTTTCGTTTCAGGTGCTTGATGGCGTTCGTTTCTCGACTTTATTTTCCACCGATCAAGACAAAGGCTATGGATATGACCACGGATTTAAATATAATCCAGATGGAATGGCAGCTGGACATGGTAAAACCAATTTCTTTTCTTTTCAGTGGAACCATTTGTTGTCAACAAAGCTCTTTTACGATTTAAAACTTTCTACTACTGAAAATTACTCAGGGGGTTATCTTTACAAGGATCCGCTAGATAGCAGTTACGTCCATGATAAGTTTCTTGAAAGCTTTGGCCCTGGTTTTTATACTGGCGGACAACAAAAACACCACGATGAAAGAACGGTAAAAAGCAGCAATGCTAAATTCGATTTAAATTGGATTATCAACAAAAACCACAGCATTAAAACAGGCCTTAATTTTACAAATTATGATGTTGATAATGCATGGAAACAAATTAGAAATCAATATTTTGGCACAGCGGAAGAAGCCGACCTTTACGCCCCTGAAGTGCTGGGTGATTCAACTCTTTACGCTGATATTTACACAGTAAAGCCCACCGAAGTGTCGGCCTTCATTCAAGATAAAATGGAATTTCAGGAAATGGTCATTAACCTTGGATTAAGATATGACATGTTTAATCCTAACTCTCCAATTCCATCGGATCGTAGAAATCCTGCTAACCAACTTTCCTTGCCTGATAGTATGACTTCAGCGTATCCTAATGCAAAACCTCAAACTCAAATAAGCCCACGTTTTGGTCTTGCTTATCAGCTTGGTGACGCAGCCGTATTGCATTTTAGCTATGGTCATTTTTTCCAAATGCCGCCAATGTATTCACTTTTCCAAAACCACTCCTTTTTAATAGCGCCAAATGATTACTCAACTGTAATGGGCAACGCTGAACTGAAAGCTGAAAAAACGGTAACGTATGAAATAGGTTTGTGGCAACAGTTATTCCCCGGCGCAGGTTTAGAGGTTTCATTATTTTATCGCGATATCTACAACCTTTTAAGCACACGCATCATTAGTACATATAATCAAATTGAATATGGGCTATACAGTAATAAAGATTATGGAAATGCTAGAGGTCTTGAAATAAAATTTGATTTGGCAACTGGACCAATTTCTGCTTGGCTTAATTACACATTGCAGTATACACGTGGAAACGCAGATAATCCTCAACAAACTTTCTCGAGATCAGGTGCTAGCATGGACCCGGTCAACAGATTTATTCCAATGAGCTGGGATCAACGACACACATTCAATGCAACGGTTGCATACAATACTTCAAATTATGGCGCATCGATCACAGGGTACTATAATTCTGGCTCTCCGTATACTTTTTCACCGATTGAAGAAAGCAGACTTTCAAGAATAAATCTTTACCCCAACAATGACTATAGGCCTGCTAAATACCACGCAGACTTTATGGGATACTATAATCTGCCAGTTTATAAAGATTACAAAATCAATTTTCGCTTGGCAATCTATAACCTATTTGATAGGTTAAATGAAAACTCGGTGAACGAAGGAACTGGAAGAGCATACACTGCAGTAATTAAAGAAACAGATCTAGCGGGCCACCGTAGTGACTTTAACGATTATGAGGATAGAATTCAAAATCCTTCTATGTTTGCTGCGCCTAGAATGGTAAAGTTATCGATGGGAGTAAATTTTTAATGATGAAATACCTCCTCATAGCAGTTACCATTTTATCTACAGCCTTTTCGCAAAGTAAAAAATATGAGGGCCCAGAAGATTCAGCTGGAGATATAGCCGCTGAACGCGAAGGGTATATGACGGGAAACAGGGTTTTTCTCTATTTTAGAAATACAACTGAGCTTTCAGACTGGCCTAAATCTAACGTATCCAGATGGCCCAACAACCTGAATGGATTAAAAATGGTCGATGGAATTGGATTGTTAGTAGGCGCAAAGGTTTACATCAAAGATGATCCCACAACACGAATTGATAGTACGGTGGTCACCGATCGTGACGTCATTGAAAATGGAGAAGGTCTTCATGAGCTATATTTTCTTCAGACGAGTTATCGCGAAGAGATGGATGTTAATCCCGCAGGAACATTTGAGTATGGTTTTTATCCCGCTTTTGGTTATTTCAATGAGACCAGTGAGTACCCTGCAATGAGCAATAGGCCAAGCTCATGGCCTACAAATGGATGGCCATCTGTTGGTCGTGAAACAAAATGGCCTGGAGAGTGGGATGGAAGATTTGGCCGTGGTGTTATTTACGCTGATATGGAAACATATTTTGTAGTAAACGATGCTCAAGATCAAGAATACCTTGAGCTTCCTGATCGGGTACGATACTACCCGAGAAAAGGAAAGAAAATTGGCGATATTAATGACAAGGTAACGATCGGACTTGGAAATCCTTGGGGTGGTTTAGGGCTCAGAGTTGAAGCACGAGGCTTCCAATGGAACAACCCCCAGGCCCGAGATGCTATTTTCTGGGAATATAACATTGCTAATATCTCTGATTACGATCTAACCGAAGTTGCCTTTGGTTATTGGGTTGATAATGCAATTGGTGATGATGGAAGCGATGAACTTGCTTATTTTGATACCGATCTTGACATGTCATATTCATGGGATATTAATGGTATTGGTAAAGGAGGCTTGCCCACTGGTACAATGGGCTTTGCATATTTAGAGAGTCCTGGAGTCCCTTACGATGACATCGATAATGACAAAGATGGATTGTTAAATGAAAAAAGAGACAACGTTGCTGTAAACAAAATTGGCCCAACAGACGGTATACATAATTTGCAAGATTTCTTAGCATTTTACCGCCTAACGGAAGATGATTTGAAAGAACACTGGGATGCAGATGAGGATCAGGATTGGGAAGATGGTGAAGATCTTAACAACGATGGTATTTATTCTGAATCAGAATTTTTTGGTGATGATATTGGTTTGGATGGTGTTGCTCCTGGAGAATTAAATTATACTGGCCCTGATCAAGGGGAAGGAAACCATAGACCTGACTACGTCGAAGGTGTAGGTTGCGAACCTAATTTTGCTGAGACTGATGTTTCAGAATCTGACATGATTGGTCTAACCTCATTTAGATTGTTTCCTGTTCCAAGTCACTCGCAATCCAACCAAACTTGGTGGTTTAAGAACGATCAAGCAATGTGGGATCTCATTGGAGAAAATGTTTTAGAAGAGTACATCGAAAATATTTCCAACCTCATTGAAATTTTTGCCTCTGGTCCCTTTCCTCTTTTTAGAGGTAGATCGGAAAGAATTTCCATGGCCGAACTCCACTCGTTTGATCCTCTTGAGGGTCTCAATTCTTCCGATCATACTGCACCTTCTTTATATGAATTGAAAAAAATTGTTCAAGTCATCTATGAGAAGGATTATAGGTTTGCTCAACCACCAAAAATGCCAACGCTAACCGCAACACCTGCTGACGGTAAGGTTATTTTAACATGGGACAATATTTCTGACACTAAAACTCGAGACCCTTTTCTTGGTAATGTGAATGATTTTGAAGGCTACAAATTGTTTAGAGCTACCGATAAATATTTTTCTGATGCGGAGGTAATTACGGACGGTTATGGCACTCCTACTTTTATGAAGCCAATCTTTCAATGTGATATCAAGGATGGCAAACTTGGCTTCACAGATTTTGGCCTGATTAATGGCGTTGCTTATAATCTTGGAACGGACAATGGTATTTCCCATGTTTTCGTAGATAATACCGTAATGAATGGCCGTACTTATTATTATGGATTAGTAGCCTACGATTATGGCGCCCCGAACATTGGCCCAGGAATTGCGCCATCCGAAAACAACGTTGTGGTCGAACTCGATGAAGCTGAAGAAGTTCGTTCGATTGGAAAAAACGTTGCGATTGTCACCCCAACAAAACCAGCTGCAGGATATCAATCGCCTGATATTACAATTAATGAAGATAATTTAACAGGAAGCGGAATGGTTGAGCCTGAAATTTTAGCGCAAGCCAGTATTAAGCCAAGCAATCAGTACCGGGTAGAATTTGAAGTTGATACGGTTGGTCAATTACCATCCTATGAGCATGGAGTATTGTATACAACAAGCGGTATAAATGTTTACAATTTGGCCTCATCGGAGCTTGTATATACTGAAAACGCTGAAAAGTTCGTTGGTAGTAATCTTCTGTATCTTGATTCTTTAAAAGTCTGGACCATCAATCCAGATATCATTGTTAAGTCTGATGTTTTTGAAGGAATTCAGCTCAGCATTGATCAACCTTTTACCGAACCTTCTTATGATTATGCCAATTCTGGTTGGGTTCAAGGAAATGGAATCATGAGAATTTTTCCTACTCCGAGAGAGTCAAAGTATATGCCATGGGACTATGACATTATATTCACTTCAGACCCTGATAGATATACAACAGTTGTAACATCTAAATTAAACATTCGAGATGAGACTGATAATCGCATTGCGACAAACCAAATACTCATTGGACAAAGCTTTAGTTTTTATGTTCGAAACAACACAATTCAAAACGAAGATGGTTCCTTTGAGATCATGGATATGGTTGTAGATGATTTGAATAAAAATGGTCAATTTGACAAGTTTGAAGATCGTATTGTTGTGGGAGGTGCAAGCGCAGATAAAAAATGGGGAGGAACTGTGTTTATTATTGATTTTTCACTAGCATCTGAAGCTACATTTCCTAAAAGTGATGATATTTTTCGCGTGAAGTTTATGAGGCCATTTTGGAAGACAGATAATCTCAAGTTCACCATAAATTCTTACGAAGGACTTGATGAAGATTCCTTAAAAAGCACCATGAAGGAGATACGCGTTGTACCAAATCCTTACGTTGCAACAAATGTAATGGAACCCTCCGTTTCCAATCAGTTTTTAAACCAGCGTAGGCGCTTGCTTTTTACAAACATCCCCGCTCAAGCAACCATTAAAATATTTACTGTCAGTGGTGTGTTGGTCGATGAAATTAATGTAAATAATTCTCCTCAAGATGGTGCTGTTCATTGGGATATGCTCACTAGAGAAGGTTTAGAAATAGCCGCAGGTATGTATTTGTATCATGTTGAATCGCTTGCCACTGGAGATAAAAAACTTGGTAAATTTGCGGTAATAAAATGATTTTAAGATACATCTCGATCCTAATGATTCTCTCAACAATTGTTCAAGCGCAAACTATCAATAGATATGGTTCAACGGCCGCGAACTTTCTTGAAATTGGCGTTGGAAGCGCCAATGCTGCTATGGGAGACGCTGGAGTAACCGTTGCGGAAGGGCCATCTGCGGTTTACTGGAATCCTGCTGCTCTAGCATTTATTACAAAAAACGAAAACGCTTTCATGTTACAGCCTTGGGTTTTAGATATTAACATGATGTTCATTGGCTCAACAATTCATGTAAATAGAGTTGGAACATTTGGTCTGAGCTTAACCCATATGGGTTATGGCGATATGGAGGTGACCTCAATGGCGCAACAAGAGGGCACTGGAGAGAAATTCTCTGCAAACGAATTTAGTGCAGGTTTAACCTTCTCCAGAAAAATTGTTCAATGGTTTTCTTTTGGAGCTACTGCAAAAATTATTTCATCAAAAATTTGGCACTCTACAGCCAACGCATTTGCTATTGATGTTGGAACTATAGTAAATACAGAATTTCTATCCCCAACAGGAAAGAAAGAAGATGGAATGCGTATTGGGATGAGCATCTCAAATTATGGTACTCGAATGAAATATGATGGAATAGATTTATTAAACCCCATAGATATCTCACCATTTGAAGATGGTAATTTTGCTGATGTTCCAGGCCAATTCAGACCGCAAGGGTGGGAGCTGCCGTTGCTATTTAGAATTGGTATTGGAATCAAACCCATTTATTCTGAGTTACATCGGTTGACCTTTGCTATTGATGCAATTCATCCTAATAACAATTCGGAATACGTAAACATAGGTGGCCAGTACGAGTTACGCTTGGCAGGCCAGGGCAGTCTTTATCTTCGATCAGGATATAAATCACTCTTCATGACAGATTCTCAGTTCGGATCAACATACGGCGGTGGAATCAAAATAAATCTTATGAACAATCAAGTTGTTCAATTAGACTATTCAAGAAGAGCGGTTGGTCTTCTTGGCGACTTGAGTTCGTATACTATTAGTATAGGTTTTTAATACTCTCATTGATTATAAGATTATTTTTTCTATCCTTTTTGTTCATTGGGTGTGTGAAGAAAAATGTCTCAGAAAGTTCGGTTGAAATATTAGCAAAGGTTGGCGATCGACTAATTACCTCAAAAGATTTTTTACAACGAGCTGAATACACTATACGTCCAGATTATTGTAAGGGCGATCTGTATCAGCATAAGAAGATCATTTTAAATAATTTAATTGCAGAAAAGTTACTTGCTCTTGAGGTAGAATCATCTGGAGTCAAAACAATTAACGATGGTGCTGCGTCATTCATTAAGGGGCGCAAGGAGCAATCCATGCGTCAGCTTTTATATTTCAAAGAAGGGTATTCTAAAGCCAACCTAAATAAAGATGAAATTAATCATTTTTTTAATATGGCAGGAAGAACATACCAGATCAGTCATTTCTCGTTTCCAGGGGGCGCATTCCTAGATTCCATGAAAAGTGCCCTATCGAGCGGGGTATCTTTTGAAGATATTTATAAGGCAAACTTTAACGATAGCATTCCATCAAGAGAGGTAAAATGGGAAGAGCCAAATCACGACCTTATTAGCGATGCTCTGTTTAAAAATTCTGTTGCAAAAGGAGACATTGTTGGTCCATTTCAGATGGAGGATGGGTCTTTTATTATTTTAAAAATTAATGGTTGGACGGACCGAAAGTTACTTACCCAACAATCAATAAGGGATCGAACTGAGAAGGTGATAAGTACTCTTAAAGAGCGAAAGGGAATAGAGCTGTACAAATCTTTTATCTCAAAAGTTATGAAAGGAAAGAATCTATCTTTTAATAAAGATGTATTATTACCATACTCAGAGTCTATAAGTAGCAGGTATTTTCGCTCAAGAGAACAAAAAGAAAATGCAATATCTAGCGCAATTTTCAATTCAGATGAGCTGTTAACGGTTGATGATATCAAACCTTTAGATAGTAAATTTTCAAATTTAACGTTATTTAAACTGGATAATAGAGAATGGAAAATTAGCGATTTTGAAAATGCACTTTTATCGCATCCTTTGGTATTTAGAAAGAAAAAAATGAATGCCGATGAATTTACTAGTCAATTTCAACTTGCAATAGTTGATTTTATTCAAGATTTATTTCTTACAGAAAAAGCTTACGAAATGTCGTTAGATAAAACCTTTGAAGTGGAGCAAAGTGCTTCTATATGGAGAGATAGTTTTTTAGCGTTCCAGTCCTCTTTGGCATTTATAGAAAACGCTGAGGTAAAAGATCGTCATATTTTCATGAAACCAATTGTTGATAAATTACAAGAGAAGTATTCTGATGAAATATATATAAACACAGATTTGTTTGAAAAAATTAAAATATCAAAAGTAGATATGTTTGTAACTCAAAATAATGTACCCTATCCAGTAGTTGTGCCTAATTTTCCATCCTATACTGATGATAGATATCTTAATTATGGATCTAAACTTAACTAAAAGAATATTTGTTTTAATTGCTATTGCTTCCCTTGGAATATCTCAGCAATACTTTGGAGGAGAATTGCGAACGAAAGAATCATTTTTGTATGGTAGGTTTGAAGCGAGATTTAAATCTGCTCAAGGTGATGGATTAGTATCTTCATTTTTCACCTATCAAGATGAACTGATCAACGGAAGTCACATCTGGAATGAAATTGATATTGAAGTATTAGGTCGTTGGGAAAATATTGTAAACATGAATACAATAACACCGGGCCAGTCAAGTCACCTTCGAGAAAGCTATATTAAAGATTTTGCTCCACACACAGAATACTACGATTACGCATTTGAATGGACCCCGAACTATGTTGCCTGGTTCATAAATGGCAAAGAATATTATAGGCAAGATCTTCCAAAGCATAACTACATAGCTACTTTAAAATATGCTCAAAAAATTATGATGAACCTTTGGGTTCCGGTGTACGAAGATTGGGTGGGAAAGTGGAACGATAGCATAATTCCACGTTTTTCATATTACGATCATGTTGCCTATTACGAGTATTTACCTAACGCTGGAAATTACGGTACAAACAATGCGTTTAAGTTAAAGTGGAAAGATGATTTTGACAGCTTTGATTCAGATAGATGGGAAAAAGCGACCCATGGATTTTCAGGAAACCGTGTAAAATTTGAACCAAAAAATGTTGTTTATAAAGATGGTAAAATGATTTTGTGTTTAACGAAGGAGAACTCTTTTGGATATAGCGACAACGTTTCTCCCAAGGGGCTTTTTGCCTATTCTGCTAACAGCTTGATAACTATTCGGTTCTCGGAAGAGCTCGACTCTATAAGCGCAAAAAACTTCGCTAATTACAACATTAATAACGTACAAATTAATGAAATTGATTTTGATAATGATATGCGGACCGTTCATCTTCATACAAGTAATCTTGACGGACAAAAAACATATAGAATATCTATTTCTGGGATTACAGACCTTTTTGGAAATAGTCTCAGCAATCAAATTTTAATAATTAAAAATACCAAACCTGTAGATTTGCCTATTAAGATAAATGCGGGCGGAGAAACTGTTGGAGATTATAAGGCTGACAAATTCTGGTGGTACGATTATGAAGACTATGGGCATCTAAATGGTAACCATCAAAAAGTTTCTAATATAAATATAAAGAATACTACTAGTGATAAAATATATCAGTCATCAGCAGAACGAATCGCTGTATATAAAATACGTTTAGTTCCAGGTATTTATGACATCCAGTTAAAATTCTCCGACAATCATTATCCGGCAAATTCTCGGTCATTTGATATTTGGATTGAAGGTGAAAAAAAAGTTTCGGGCCTTGATGTCTCTAAAGAAGTTGGTATGTTTACTGCTTACGATAAAGAATTAAAATATATACCAGTTGCTGATGGAATATTGGACATTCATTTTGACTTAGATTTGTACGGTCAAGGCTATGCGGCTGCGGGCCCTTTTTTAAACGGTATTGTAATAGACAGAACTCAAGGATTGGGGTTAGAATCTGATAACACACCGCAAACATTCTCACTTGGAAAAGTATACCCCAATCCATTTAACAGTACGCTAACAATTCCAATCTCGTCAAGCTTCAATCAAAATATTTCTGTAGATATTCTTGATATCTTGGGAAGAAAAATTACGACGCTCATTGAAGACGAACCTCTTAATGGCCAAAGAAAGATAATCTGGAGATCTAATAAAATAGGTTCAGGAATTTATTTTGTTAGATTATCAAAGCATAATGAGTATCAACTTAAAAGAGTTTCACTCATCAAATGAAAAAGTTTATAGTACTTGTTTTTATATTAGGATGCAATGAAGCAGGCACTCCATCAAAAATTCCGCCCGCTAACGATTGGGATCTCGAAGGGTGGAAATTAGTCTGGAATGATGAATTTGAGTCCAGTTCAATTAATAGAGATAAATGGTCTTTTGAAGAAGGCGGTCATGGATGGGGTAATAATGAATTGCAGTACTATTCAGATTCTGATTCTACAGCATTTATTAGAAATGGTAAATTAGTTCTTCGGGCAGATATTGTACCCCAGGGGATAGGAGCTTCAGGTAATTTAAGATATTTCTCTTCAGCAAGGTTGCGTACTTCTGGAAAGGGAGATTGGCGGTATGGCAGAGTAGAGGTAAAAGCAAAAGTTGCACTTGGACAAGGTATTTGGCCAGCGATTTGGATGCTTCCCACTGACTGGATGTATGGTGGTTGGCCCGAAAGTGGAGAGATAGACATTATGGAGCATGTAGGTTATGACCCTGGTCATATTCATGGTAGTGTTCATACAGAATCATACAACCATAAGATAAATACGCAACGAGGCGGATCTCGAAGACTCAACAACATAGAAACAGCATTTTATGTTTATGCAATAGAGTGGTTTGAAGATCGTATAGATTTTTATGTTGATGATGAAAAATATTTTTCATTCCAAAACGATGAAAACAATAATTTTAAAACCTGGCCGTTCAATCAGAGATTTCACCTGTTGTTGAATGTTGCAGTTGGGGGTGATTGGCCTGGAAGACCAGACCAAACAACTATCTTTCCATCTGAGATGGAAATCGATTATGTTAGGGTGTATGAAGAGATTAAGTTATAAAAATATTATATCAATCTTTTTAATAACTGTTTCAGTTAATGCTCAGTATTTACATGTAATTGGCAAAGAGGTCTTTGATAATAAAGGTGACAAAATTATCCTAAAGGGAATGGGTCTTGGTGGCTGGCTTGTGCCTGAGGGGTATATGCTTGGCACATGGGGCTCTCCAACTTCAATTCGTAATCGTATTACTGATCTAATAGGTGAAGATTCCACGGAAGTTTTTTACGAAAAATTTGAAAAAAATTACGTTGCAGAAGAAGATATTAATCAGTTAGCAGAATGGGGGTTTAATTCTGTAAGGCTGCCATTTCATTACAAAACTCTTAGTCCCACATATGGCAGTTTCAATGAAAAAGGTTTTTCAGTCATTGACAGTGTAATTGCATGGTGCAGTAGAAATGAAATTTATCTAATTCTTGATATGCATGTAGCTCCGGGATCACAAAGCGGAGATGAAAATGCAGATGGAGATGAGGGTGCTAAGTTATGGGATAGTCCGGAAAATCAAGAATGGGCTGTAGATATATGGGGTGAAATAGCACGAAGATACGCAACAGAAAGATGGATTGGCGGATATGACCTTCTGAATGAACCTGTCCTGTTCAACGGCGGTTCTCAGGTGAGAAATTTGCAAAGAAGGATGAGAAATCGCATTAGAAAATATGACCTTAATCACACATTATTTGTTAATGGAAACATGTGGTCTAGAGCGTTTGAGGGTATGGGACCCGCACTTGATCAAAATATGATATGGGCTTTTCATTATTATTCATGGATGGTTTTCAATAGAGTCAATCAAAGCACAATTCAATACTTGATCAACTTTAGAAATTTAACAAACCGGCCGTTGTGGCTTGGTGAAGCAGGAGAAAATTCAAACGAATGGTTTATGGAAGTTACCAACCTTATGGAAAAGAATGACATTGGCTGGGCTTGGTGGAATTACAAAAAAATTGGAACCATTACAGGACCTGTGTCATCACCATCCGATTCAGTTTATCAACAAATCACAAAATATTGGAATGGAGATGGCGCAAGACCAACTACGGAAATCGCTCAGCTTGGCTTAAACAACATGGTCGAAAATCTAAAGCTTGAACATTGTGAGATCAAAAAAGGAGTGGTTGCCGCATTGCTCGATGACAATTATGGAACAACAAATCTTCCGTTCAAAGATTTATACATACCAGGACAAATAAATATTGTCGATTACGATTTAGGGGCAAATGGTTTAGCGTATTTTGATTTTGATTACATAGACAACCGACCTAATGGCGGTGGGCTTAAAACGTGGAATAACGGTTGGGCTTACAGAAATGATGGTGTTGATATTCAAGTATCAAGTGACTCAAAGATATCAAAATATCATGTAAGCCATACAGAATCTGGAGAGTTTCTAAAGTATACTGTAAATGTATTAAAAAATGACACCTATGATTTTACAGTCATTTCGTCCTCAGCTACTGCTGAAGCCTCTATTGCATTGTACAACGATCAAAATCAATTTATTATAGCTGAAAAAAAATTACCCGTCACACAGGATTATGATTTGTGGGTAGAGACAAACTTGGGTGAAGCTGAACTTCAACAGGGAGTTAATGAAATTAGACTTCAAATAGTTCGAGGTGGTGCCAACTTAAAAATGTTAAAAATATCTTCTAACTCATTTAAAAATGGTGAAGTCATTTTTTCTCACAAGATATATCCCAATCCAAGTTCTACGATATCAAACATCAGCTTTGAGGCGTTAACTGAAAACAGCGTAAGTATAAAAATATACAATCTTAGAGGTCAATTGGTCTGGAGCGATAAAACCAAAGCTACTGCTGGAGAAAATATGTATCAATTTAATTTTCAGGATAGGTTTGGAAGCAATCTTTCTAATGGGATATATTTTCTTACCATTGATGATGGTAAGAAAATTATCAAAGAAAAAATGACCTACATAAAATAAAAAGTTTAAGTATGAAATATTTTTTCATAATTGTTTTTAGCGCTCTCCTTTTTAGTCAGTCTATACAGATTAATGAAGTAGTATCGAGTAATAGTTCAATTTTTTATGATGAAGATGGCGATACCCCTGATTGGATAGAGATTTACAATACATCAAACAATTCTATAAACCTTGAAGGATACGGTCTAAGCGACGATCTTAATGAAAAATTTAAATGGAGATTTCCCAGCGTATCGATTAACGCAAATGATTTTTTGTTGGTGCTGGCTTCTGATAAAGATAAAGACAATATTATTATAAGTTGGGATGGTGAAATCACCCAGGGAGATACATGGAGATATTTTCCTGGAACAAGCGAACC
>CETW01192973.1_pt1 | contig 14378 bp, 13 predicted proteins | sample 361381 | NCBI WGS metagenome assembly CETW01 (sample SAMEA2620570, study PRJEB7988) | marine metagenome | isolation source: saline water (ENVO:00002010), including
TAGCTTCCTTGAGAGTGGCTACGTGTACGCACCTTATGTACCGCTGCAAACTACTCCGACCATTTTTGGTCAGGATGACTTCGTACCGCGTAAGGGAGTTATGACCCGCTACGCCAAGAAGATGGTCAAGCCTGATCACTATGGTCTGGTTGTCGTCCGTGGTCTCCTCGGAGAAGCAGGCGCAAGCTAAGATAAATAATCTTGGATAAGTGAAGCCCCGTCAGTAATGGCGGGGCTTTTCTGTTTGTGTTGAACTATTTATACTTGGACTTAAAATTATCTCCTTGGGTCGGGGCCACTGACCCTTGAAGGCTTTTCGTCGATAGTGGCTGGCTTAAAGCTGCGTTAATTTTAGGTTGCGTAACCAAATAAAAAAGGAGAATATATAAAATGGGAAATAGAAGATTAGGAGTGAGAAGACTTGAGTCGGTTTTAGACAACATGCTAAACCACAAGGTCCTTAATGGTCTCAACGGTAGTCCCTTTAGCGTTAGAGATCCAGACCGCGTTTATCTTGAGGAGTTTTTCCTTCAGAGACCAGCGCTTAATGCTGCTCAGATCATCGATCCAGACGCTGACGATGCAGCAGCACTGGCAGCATATGTCGTGTCAAATAAGAACTTTGAGATTTTAGGCACTAATGCCACGGCAGATGATGTTACTTTCGCTGCCAACAATGCAGGTATTCAGCTTCAGACTGATGGTGGTGACAATGATAGTATTATTGTTTTACCGCACCTCGACACTAACCAGACTGCTTGGTCTGGTACTAAGTGGGGAACTGAGAATCAAATTCAGTGGGAGTGTGTAATCAGAACTGATGCATCTATCGCAGACATGGGTTTCTGGGCTGGCATGAAGCTAACTAACACACCTGTCTATGCAACTGACGATGATCAGGCGTACTTTCTTTACGATGCATCTAATGATTCCGGTGCTTTGACCACCAACGCAAATTTGCATTTCGTTTATAGTGTCGATGACGTCGATTACATCACCGATCTTGGAATTACTGTTGCTGCGGCAACCAATTATCGCCTTGGCATTTCAGTCGATTCAGCCCGCAGACCTCGTGTGTGGGTTAACGGTGTGCAATACGGTTTAGTCCGGACTGCAACCGCTGGTGGTGCTACACAAAGCACTGTACAGGAAGGTCTGGCATTGGCTGACGATCATGATTTGATTCCATACGTTGGCGTTATTGCGAGAACCGGGGCTGCAAAGACCCTGCACCTTGCTAGTCAGAAAATGAGCCGAATCATTTTTGAATAATATTCACTTGGGGCTCCTTCGGGAGCCCCTTTTTTAAGGAGGGGTTTGTAAATGGGCAGCATTAGAAGAGAGGCAGAGAGGGCAAGACAGGTGAAAGTGAGAGAGAAGCACCTCAAAGAGCTTGCTGAGGCAGAAGCAAGACCAAAGCCAAAGCCGAAGGCAGAGCCACCAAAGCCGACAAAGAAAGTAGAGGAGAAGAAGCCACCAGCGGGCTTGAAAGAAAAGATCTCTTCTATGGTCGTGAGAAAATCGAAAAAGAAAGAAGATTAACTGAGCCCCCCGCTTGGGGGGGGTTTTTCTTTTTCTGGGGGCTAGTTACTCTTGTATTACTCTTGTATTCTAAAAAGGAGAATTATTATGGGAAAGAAAGCCAGAAAACTGAGAAGCCCAAAATATGCCAGAAAGGCAACAGCGCTTAGGAACACTGTGAACAGGCTGAACTCAAACAACAATAGTGCGCCCACAAAAAATCTAAAGGCGGAGTCAGAAGAAACAAAGATTGACAACACTACAGAAGAGAGCGCCAACTCTGCGGAGAAAAACAACACAACTCCAAACAAAAATACAAAAACTGAACCTGCTAAGACCACAACTCGTAAAGCGCCAGCCAAGCGCACAAGGCGCACTCGTAAGAAGACAACCACGTCGACCACGAAGAAGACCACGAAGAAGACTAATTAACTGAAGGGCTTTTATGAGGGGCGTCAACTAATTATAGGTAACTACTACTTTCTTTAGCGAGGTCTCTGTGAATGGCATCACCAACATTAACACCAGCTTCTACTGTTAGCGTCAGCAAACTCCCACCTACGGGGTCGGGAGGCGACGTCACAGGTTCGTTAGCTTACGGCGTATATCTTACAGACAACTTTATTAACGGCGCAGTTGATCAGGTTGCATATACCTACCAGAAGCTAGGCGGCGATATCTTAGATCTAGAACTGAAAGCTGAACAGGTGTATAATGCCTACGAAGAGGCAGTATTAGAATATTCTTATCTTCTGAACATCCACCAAGCTAAAAATGTTATGTCCAATGTCCTGGGTGGCACCACTGGCTCTTTCGATCAGGATGGTCAGTTAAAGGAAGGGTCGGCAACTTACGATAAACTAAAGGACAAGAACATCAGCCTTAGGTATTTAAGATTCGACTTTTCTTATGCCCGAAGAATAGCCGAAGGTGTTTCAGAAGAAGTCGGAATGGGCGGAACTCAGCCTGTCTACTCGGCATCTTTCTCAGTCACTCAGGGAAAGCAAGATTACGACCTTCAGTTGATATTATCAGGTGCGTCTCATACCAACTCAGATAATGGAAACTCGGATCCGGTACCCTTCGCAGGTCTGGTTCAGGGGCAGAGAGTTTTAGTGCAAAGAGTTTATTATAAGACTCCAGAAGCTTCGTGGAGGTTTTACGGTTACTACGGTGGAATTAACACTGTTGGGGATCTGTCGTCATATGGACAGTATTCCGACGACTCAACTTTTGAGTTGGTCCCAGCTTGGCAAAATAAGTCTCAAGCGATGGCTTACGAGAATGCCATATACACCAGAAATTCTCACTATTCCTATGAGTTGAAAGGTGGCAAACTAAGGATATTCCCGAGACCATCAAAGGCGGGAAAGATGTGGGTAGACTTCTCCATACCGACAGATACTTGGGTTGAGCACTCTACAGGTAGTATGGTTGGTGTCGAGGGCATCAACAACATGAATACTCTACCATTCGAGAACATACCTTACCAGAACATCAACAGCATAGGCAAGCACTGGATACGTCGCTTTGCTCTGGCTCTCTCCAAGGAGATGCTGGGCATGACAAGAAGCAAGTTCGGATCAATTCCGATTCCTAACGCAGATGTAACTCTTAACGGTGATGCGCTTATCTCGGCAGGCAAGGAAGAGCAGCAGGCACTCAGAGACGAGTTGAAGGAAACACTCGACGAGTTAACTTACGGCAAGTTGATTGAGGGAGATGCCGCAGTTATCGAACAAGGAAAAGCAGTCTTTGAAAAGGTGCCATCATTAATTTATTCAGGGTGAGGAGGTGAACAATGTCAGACAATAAATGGACGCAACCTGCTCAGCCTCCTCCTCGTATGTTCACGGGGCAAAAGGAAAAGGATCTTGTTAAGCAGGTCAACGATGAACTGATTGAGAGAGTCATTGGTCACTCGATTGTTTATTATCCGATAAGCATAGAGCACACGAACTATCACCCTCTTTATGGCGAGGCAGTAAAGAAAACTTTTTTGCCACCAGTTCACGTCTACGCCCTCGTAGATTATCAGGGTGGTTCGGACAACACTAGCAACACAAAGTACGGTATAGACAAGTTAAAGAAGATTGAGGTGCATTTCCATAAGCGACGTCTAACTGAAGATCAGGACCTATACGTTCGCGAAGGTGATTTTATCTTTTATGGTAATAAATTTTATGAGATAGTCATGACCAGACAGCCCACAATGTTGTTCGGTGAGCATGATAGTTTTTTGGAAGTCGTAGCAGATTGCATACAAGCAAGGGAGGGACTGTTCAATGCCGATTGACGTAAATGAAAACAATCCGCCACCGTTAAAAGAACAGGCGCTAATGCCGTCCACCTTGGAGACGATTGACTTTGCAATGTATCAGTTCTTAGATGAGGAGCTAGACGTCCGTGCTGAAACAAACAAGGGGTGGAAAAAAGTGCCAGTTATCTGGGCTACTTCAGAGAGAGCGGTACAGTCACGGCAAGGGCAAGAGATCAGGGATGAGTTTGGAACGCTAAAGTTGCCTTTGATTTCAGTGGAGAGAACAGGCATATCAAAAGACCCAGGTCGTCGCTCTGCACTACAAGGGGGGATTCCAAATGCTCTTGATGCAAAAGGCGGCGCGATAGTTGTAGCCAGAAGGATTCATCCGGAGAAGACAGCAGAATTTACCAATGCTCTTTCTGCAAAAAAGAGAGGATCTGAGAACTTAGTGGGCAACGGACAGAAGAACTTTCCTGGGATATCAAAACCAGTCTATGAGACGATTACGATCCCATTCCCGACTTACATGGAGTTGACATACACGATAAAGATAAAGGCAGAGTATCAGCAGCAAATGAATGACATCCTTGCGCCTTTCCTGAGCAAGACAGGTGGCATTAATTATTTTATCTGTGGTTATGATGGGCATAGGTACGAGGGCTTTCTGCCAAATGATTTATCTTTTGAGAACTCCATAGCAGATCTTGGTTCGGAATACCGCAGCTTCGAGACAAGCTTTGAGATAAAGATCATAGGTTACATAATCGGAGCAGATAAGAATTCGTCTCAGCCCAAGATTGTTAAAAGGCAGAGCTACGTTGAGGTCAAGATAGGCAGAGAGCGAGCGCTGCTTGAGGACGAAATAGAGAATTACTTAAAGCACGAAAATGGACCTCCAGGCATTAAAGGAAAATATCGACCTTAATATGGGTTTTCGCTTTTTCCTGCACTATTTATATAATGAAATGAGAGTTGCTAGAAGGCTAAGTTCTAGCTCAATAAGGAGTTAAAGGAATATGGTAGCACCAGTAGTAAAGAGATTTAAGTTTGTATCCCCAGGAATCCTTATCAACGAGATTGATAATTCTTTCCTTCCAAAGGATCAGGACCGTTTAGGTCCGGTGGTTATCGGTAGAACCGAACGAGGTCCCGGCATGAGACCTACCCAAGTCAATTCACAAGCTGAATTCATTGAGCAGTTCGGTAACCCAATCCCTGGAAAGGGAGGTGGTGATATCTGGAGAGAGGGCAACACTCTCGGCCCAACTTACGCTTCTTATGCCGCAATGGCATACCTGAAGAACAACGGTCCAGTTACAGTGATTCGCTTGCTTGGCACTGAGGCTCAAGACAAAGTAAGTGGCGGCGAAGCTGGCTGGTCGATTAATTCCGGCGCAGGTCAGGCTTGGGGTCTTTTTACTGTTGAGTCTAGCTCGATGGGGTCTCAGCCCTATGTGGACATCGTATTCCCTGACGTCAACGGTGCACCAACCAATGGTGACACCATTAAGTTAATTCACTCGGGGAGCGCAATAGGTGGCTCCAATAGCGAGTATACCATTACGGTGCACGCTACCGACACTGCGCGAGTTGACGCAGATAACGCCAACGCTGCTCGCCTTGCCGGTCCAGCCATGGCAAAAAATGTTGCAGATGCAATTAACCTTGCCAGCAGAAACAACATTTCGGGCTCTAATCAGGATCACCCATTCAGGGCTGAGTATCCTGCCCCAGACGCCAATGGAAATGTCGGTACCGGCACCGCAGGAGCCACCGCCGCTCGAATAGTCAGAGTGTATGCGCCAGCGGCAGAAAACATTTTAAAAGAAGCTCAAGTTCAGGTAAATTATTCTAATGGAAACCTGAGAGTTTCCGGTGCTGCACTACCGGGTCGCGATGCACAGTCTATAGCAGTGGCTGGAGATGACACGGCAGTGTTCTTCTATAACGGCGTCAATGCAACTATTTCTACGGGCTCCTTGGCTGCTGTTTGGTATACCAAGAATCCAAACCAGTCTGTAATCCTTAAAGGTACACAGCCTGGAGGAAGCACAGAGATTTCTGGTACCGCAGCTTGGGTTAAGTCAGTGGAAGACGACTCTTTCAAGGTGCAGATCGTTGACAACTCCCAGGGAGTTTCAGGATCTTGGACAAAGCAGGAAGAAGTCACCTTTAGCATGAACCCTAATGCAAACAATTTCATTAGAAACATGTTCAATACCAACCCAACGCTCTTGAATGAGGACATAACTGCTCTTGCAAACACCGACGTCAAGACACAATACTTCTTGGGTGAAACCTTCGAGACTGAATATCACGAAACAGTCAATGTTGCTGGTGCAGGAAAGCAGTTAGGAATTATCTTGAAGCTCGCAGACGGCACTGCAAATCAAGCAGTGCAACAGAGAGCAGCCACGGCTGCTGAGTCGGGATTTGTCATTGCACAAGACACCTCGACAAATACAGCGGATTATGACCCTGCCAACATGCAGCAACTCTTCAAGTTCAAGAGTAAGCACGCTGGTGCCCACGACTCTGGTAGGTACAAGGTGTCGATTCAGGATATCAAGGCGTCTTCAAATCCTACCGCGAATCCATACGGGTCCTTCACTGTGATTGTGAGACAGACAGATGATAATGATACGACCTTGAGAATCGTTGAGCAGTTTAGAAATTGTAATCTAAACCCCGCTTCTTCAAATTATATCGCAAGAAAGATTGGAGATCAGTTTGAAACCTGGGACACGACTGAGAGAAGATATCGACAGTATGGAAACTTTCCTAGTCAGTCGGACATCATCTATGTTGAGATGAATCAGGATGTCGATACAGCCGCTACGGATCCAATTCTCCTGCCTTTCGGGTTCCTCGGACCAGCAAGGCACGTTGGCTTCGGTGTTGTGGCGGGCAATCTCCTCGACAACAACGTGGCAGCGGTACCAGTAGACTTCGATACCCTTACCTCGGACAAGGCTAGTGACGCATTTGTAAAGGGTGGTGATGATATTTTCGGTCGCCATCAGGCAACTCGCGGAGCCCTAGTTAGTGGTGAAGCTGGCGGAACGTCTGCGACGAGATTTGCTTCAAGTAATGCGGTGATCGCTGCTAAGTTAAAGTTTCCTTCAATTCGACTCCGGACCTCAACTGAGGATCTAAAAGCCGAAGGCGGGAATGGTAAGCAAGCTTACTTTGGAATTCAAACGAACCGCTCTGGCTCCAATAGAAAGGACGCAGCTTACTATGACGTAGTTAAGAACTTCCCAAGTGGAAAGAATGCGAACCCCGCTGCCAGTAATCAAGAGTATTCATTTAAGTTCTCTCTTGATGATCTTTATATATTCGCTTCGGATACGCACGCCACTTGGAGCGAACAGAATCGACGAAAGGGCATCTCTTCGACTGCTTTGACGGGCAGTTACGAGGGCATCCTTGACGCTGGGTTTGATCAGTTCACTTTGCCGCTTTGGGGTGGTACCGATGGTCTGGACATTACCGAAAAGGAACCGTTCAACAATACTGATCTGGCTGGAAAAGAGGAGAGGACAAGTGCTCCATACAACTCTTTGAGAAGGTCAATCGACATGTTGGCTGACCCAGAGGCGATTGAGTTTAACATTGCTACGATTCCGGGTGTTACCAACCCAGGAATCACTACTCACCTGATTAACACGGTTGAGCAGCGCGCGGACGCACTTGCCATTATAGACCTTGAGAGTGGATATCTGCCTCACACAGAAAATGCAAATGGTGATGCTGATGCTACGAACAGAGGCTCGGTGACCAATACGGTTCGCGACCTAAAGAATAGAAGACTGAACTCAAGCTACGCTTGTGCTTACTATCCTTGGGTACGCATTGCAGATCCATTCAGAGATAGCTCTTTGTGGGCACCACCTTCGGTCGTGGCACTCGGTACTATGGGTTCTTCGGAAACCAAGTCTGAACTTTGGTTCGCACCAGCAGGTTTTACCCGAGGTGGCTTAACCGAAGGTTCAGCAGGTCTACCCGTACTCTCAGTCAGAGAGAGGTTGACTTCCAAGGAGCGAGACAAGTTGTATGATGCGAACATTAACCCGATTGCTACCTTCCCAGCAGAGGGTATTGTAATCTTCGGGCAAAAGACGCTTCAGGTGACACCTTCGGCTCTGGACAGAATCAACGTGAGAAGATTGATGGTCTTTGTCAAGAAAGAAATTTCTAGAATGGCAGCAACTGTCCTCTTTGACCAGAACGTACAAAGAACTTGGAACAGATTCTTGGGCAAGGTTAATCCTTTCCTTAGAAGTGTCCAGGCAAGATTAGGTCTGATGGACTTCAAGGTCGTACTTGATGAAACCACGACTACACCAGACCTGATTGATCGCAATATCATGTATGCAAAGATTTTCCTCAAGCCAGCCAAGGCTATCGAGTTCATTGCAATCGACTTTGTGATCACCGACAGTGGCGCGTCTTTTGAAGATTAAAAAATAAACGAGCCGGGGTGAGATAATTTTCTCACCCGGCTATTTAGTTCATAGGAGATCGTTTAATATGTCAACAGGATTTTGGGCAGACCCAAAGATTGAGCCGAAAAGAGCCTATAGGTGGCTCATGAATATCGGCGGCATTCCTCAGTGGTTATGCCAGAAAGTAACTAAGCCCGGTTTTAGTATTACTGAGACTGAGGTTGTCTATATCAACCATAAGTTTTACTACCCAGGTAGAGTGGAGTGGGAGGAGGTTAGTGTAACGCTCGCTGACCCACTGGATCCTGATGCATCGGCTACCATGATAGAGATCTTAAGGCAATCAGGATATTACCTTCCAAAGGTGCCAGACCAGACATCGACCCTTTCCAAGGTTAAGTCTATTGAGGCACTTGGTTCGGTACAGCTTCATCAGCTTGATCCCGAGGGTGAGATTGCTGAGTCTTGGGACTTGGTTAACTGCTTTATCAAGGGTGTGAAGTTCGGTGACTTGGATTATTCATCCGATGAAATGGTTAACATCGAGCTTACTTTACGATATGATTATGCTGATTGTATTAAGTCGGGAAGAATAATTCCGCCAGCTTAATAATAAAACAGAAACGAGGAAATAATGGCACGAAATAATGGAGATCGCTTAGGCGCAGACCGGATGGAGGCTGCGTCAAGCCCTTCAGCCGCAGTAGCAGCAGAGCCCACCGGGCTTGCTTTTTCAACACCAACAGAGTTCGTCGAGCTTCCCTCCGGGGGAAGATATTACCCAGAGGGGCACCCGCTCCACGGGAAGGACTCTATTGAAATTAAATTTATGACAGCGAAGGAAGAAGACATCCTGACGTCTAAGACCCTTTTAAAGAAAGGGGTTGCGGTCGACAGAATGCTTCAGAGTATTATTATTGATCCAAAGATCAGAGTTGATGATCTTTTGGTCGGTGATAAGAATGCTTTGATTGTGGCAGCAAGAGTCTCCGGGTATGGAGAAAACTATGCCACTAGGGTTTCTTGTCCTGCTTGCAGTACGGTAAAGGATATTGAGTTTGATCTGCAAGAGACCGTTCTTGAGCCCGGTGGTTATGAAGGTTCTGCGGTTACTGGTCCAACTGAAAAAGGAACATTTAACATTGAACTGCCAAAGCTCAAGGCAAATGTTGAAGTAAAGCTACTTGACGGCAAGGACGAAAAGAGACTTCTTCAGATGGCAGAGATGAAGAGGAAGAATAAACTACAGGAAACCACTCTCACAGATCAGTTGCGAATCAGCATCGTGTCGGTTAATGGTGATTCCGAAAAGGCAACAATTAATAAATTGATTGACAATATGCCAGCGTTTGATTCTAGATTCGTTCGCAGTGTCATCAGCCAGTTGATGCCTAATATCGACATGAGAAAGGACTTCACCTGTGATGCGTGCGAGTACAGCGCGAAAGTTGAGGTCCCCTTCACTGTGGAGTTTTTTTGGCCTCGGTGAAGAATATATAAGAGATGTATATGAACAGTTCTTCCTCTTGAAGTATCACGGAGGCTGGAGCTTTATAGAAGCTTACAATCTTCCTATACAGATTCGTCTTTGGTTTCTTCGGCGCTTACAGAAGCAGTTTGAGACCGAGAAAGAAGAGTATGAGAAGGCGAGACGAAAATCTAGATGACTAAGAAAGGATCCCAAATTCAGGGGTCCTTTTTTATTGAAGCAGTAACTATTTATTATATTAGCGGGGGTGCTTATTATGAACGAACAAGAATTGACACCAATGATCATAGACCTGGGGATGGCGAGAAAAGGCGAAATCACTGAAGGTCAACAGGACCAGCTTGAGGCTGGCATAAAAATGATTATGAAGATGATGCTGGGCGCTTCTCAGATGGGGATTAGGTTTAGACCAATCACTCTCAGAGGCACCAGAAACGAACTGAGTACGTTTGCAAAAGCGCTCGGTCGAGAAAAGAGATATATCCAGGCTTACAATAAGTTTGGCTTGGACGATCCAAGAACCTACAAAAGCAAATTTCGCTTAAACAAGGCGATAAGAGACTTCCGACGAGCGACCGGTCTTCGGTGGCCGTTTAAGTAATAGGGAGCCTAACTCATGGCAAATGGTGACGGTCCAATGACCCCGGAACAATTAGAAGCTCTCATAACAAGGATGGCTGTCCTCAATGATGCCATGGCAGATCAAAAGGTCACGGCAGAAGAAGTCCTCGTCATTCAGGACGATCGACTTGAGGCGCTTAAAGAAGAACTAAAGCAAAATGGACTCGCACTAGAATCTAAGACGGCACAATTAGAGTTACAAAAAGAAGCGTTTAAGCTTCAAAGAGAAGACATTCAAACCAGACAAAAACAGTTAGACATACAGTTCAAGGCTGGCGATCTCACTCAGCGAGCATACGAACTTCAAAAGCAGGAACTAGACTTAGCAGAGAAGTCGGTTAGTGCCGCTGAAAAAGAGTTGGGTATTGAGAAGCAACTTACTGCCGAACAACAAAAGCAAGCTAAAGCAGATGCCAAAGCGGCAAAAGTTCAAGAACTTAAGGCAAAATTTGCAGGTGTAATATTCGATGCGCTCGCGGCACAAGCAAAAGCAGCGGTAGATATCGGTAGATCTTTTGGCGACATGAAGGTCGAACTCCAGGCTGCTGCTGGAGGTGCTACATTCTTGCAGGACACCTTCATGTCCATGAACAAAGAAGGCACTTTTGAGATGCAAAAGGAAGCTGTTGTAGGCTTGAACGCATCGATGAAGAACTTTAGCCTGTTAACTGCGTCTCAGAGAAAGGATCTTGCAGAACAGCAGGTGCTGTTTGGTCGGCTGGGTGTGACCGCAGACCAAACTGGTAAAATAATGCAAGGCGCGATGACGACCTTTGGTATGTCTATGGAGGAAGCTAAAGGCGTACAGCTTGAATTAGCCGGTGCAGCTAGAGATCTTGGAATACCTACAGGCGAGATGATGGATAGCTTTGCATCTGCCATGCCTAATCTGGCTAAGTTTGGCAAGGGGGCTACGAAAGAATTCAAGAGATTGCAAGTTATCGCTAAGAAGACAGGCTTAAGTTTTGATACAATGATGAACGCCATGGGTCAGTTTGACACTATCGACGGAGCCGCTGAGGCAGCAGCTAATTTAAATTCCGTTCTTGGTCTTAATGTTAACGCCATGGACATGCTGAATATGTCCGAGTCTGAAAGAATAATGCACCTTAGGGACCAGCTTAAACTATCGGGCAAGAGCTTTGATAATATGAATAAGCTGGAAAGAAAAGCAGCGGCCGAAGCGATGGGTATAGAGGTCGATCAGCTTGGAGCCCTAATGAATTCTACAGGCGAAAAGATAGACCTTGACAAAGAAATGGTGATGACTCAGGGTGAACTGACAAAGACATCTCAGCAATTGGTAACTAGCCAAGAAAGAGAGCAGAAAAAACAAGAGGCGATTGTTGGTAGCTCAAAGGAACTTGCAAATACAATATCTAATATGGTTGCTGGCTTCGACAACTTTATTATTTCTCTTGGTATTTTTGGCAGCGTCTTTACAGCAGTGCTGGGCACAGTCTTCACCATGGGCGTGGAGAAAGCCAGAAAGGCTTTTGTGGATATGGTATCCGGCGCTGGGGAAGCAATGGAGGAAGGCGCGGAAAGCGCAGAAGAGGCTGGTCCCAAGGTAAAGAGTTTTATGACGGAAACTGCCGAAGGGGTAAAGGATCTGGGTGAGGCGGCGACTTCCAATGCAAAGGGCATACTAGCCTTCGGTGCAGCTTTCCTTATGATGGGTGCAGGTGTTGCAGTCGCTGCTCTTGGAGTTGCGGAACTGGTTAAGTCTTTCTCTGGGTTCAATGCAACGGAGATCTTAGCCATCGCAGTTGCACTGGGTGTCTTTGGCGCAACAATGGTCGGTCTAGGTTATATGCTGGTCTTAGCAGCCCCAGCCCTTGCGGGGGCAGCAGTTCCTCTATTGGCATTCGGCGCAGCAATGCTGATGATGGGCGGCGCGGTCGCTCTGGCGGCGATTGGGCTTTCGATGGCAACACCGCAATTGCTTGCACTCGTAACGGGATTGGCACCTTATGCCCCTGCAATGATACAAATGGGCATAGCACTCCCCTTGATGGGTCTTGGTTTTGGAGCTATGGCTGTCGGAGTTGGTGCTCTCGGGCTAGCGCTTAAATTAATATCTACAGAGGACCTTGTGGCTATTTCAGAAATGGCAAAAGGCTTTTCAGATTTTGCACAAAACATCACCTCGGAGTTCACTGCGGCAATGTCTGCGATAGGCGATTTTGTTGACGCCGTGGACGATATTGGCAAGAGCGACGTCGAGGTCTTTGCGAGATTGAGGCAGGAGATAACACCACTCCTATCAGCACCAGTTACCCCAGGCGTTGCCAGGGAAATGCAAGGCTTGAGCCGCGCAGCGATAGATTATGCCAAAGCGAATTCGAGACTTAAGATGGACGCTGATGATGATGCTTTTGTTGCCCTCCTCAAGGCTCTGAAGGGGGCAGTAGGCACAGTGGGTGGCGGCGGATCAGCCTCAGGCGGCGGCGGAGGCGGAGGAAATACAATTATATTGCAATTAAACGGAAGAGAGTTTGCAAGAGCAGTCGGCGCAGCTATTGACAGTCGACATGATCTCAGGTTACAGGGTTAGGAGGTGAAGCATGGCAAATAAGCACAAGCCGGGGGATTCGGTCGGCGATATTAACAACTCTGGATTTCTTGGCACAGGCGAGGAGTTGATGGCAACCAATAAAGGTTATGTCATTGAGTGGATGCACGTTCCAACCGGAAAGATTGTAAAATTTAAAGCCATGCTGACCAGCTTCTCGGATTCTTTCGCTGCAAATTGGAACACAGAGGAGGTCTATGGTCGCATGGATCCAATGCAGACTTACTCAAGCACAACCAGATCGATCTCTCTTGGTTGGATGGTTGTTGCTTCGTCGATACAAGAAGCAAGGCAAAATATGGAAAAGTTCGCTTTGCTGAGTTCGATGCTTTATCCCTCTTACAATACAAACAAGGACGCTAGGTTTGGAGGCGCAACCTCGATAGCCGCAGCACCGCTATTTAAGTTGAAGGTGGTTAACCTTATCTCTTCCGGGCCCGGAGGTGTTCAAGACGCGGGGCTTCTGGGAAGTTGTCAGGGGTTTGATTTTTCACCAGATCTTGAACTGGGCTTTTACGATTCTCCGGGCGAATTACTGCCTAAGATGTTTGAATTGAACTGCACCTTTGAGGTTATGCACCAGCACCCACTTGGCTGGACGAACGAAGGTAACAAGTCAACTTGGAGAGGCGGCAAGGGTAAAGAGAAGTGGCTCTACAATCAAAAGATGGCTGAGACGGATGGTGACAATTTTAAGGGTGGTGGTACAGAGGAGCGCCGTGAGGCAGGAGCACAGGAAATTCTTGGAGGTGGCACCTCATGAGGAGATACGACAACAGAGATATACTTAGAAACACAGAAGAGATCTACAAAGAGACGTTTAGAGAACGTGGAGTTCCGCTAATACGACACTTTCAAACGCCAGTAATGGGTCATCCAACTCCAGAGGAACACAGGGAGATAGACTCTAGGACTCACATATGGCGAACTGGTGATCGTTTTTTTAAATTGGCGCATAAATATTATGGTGACTCTAGCCTTTGGTGGATTATTGCTTGGTACAATAAAGCCCCAACGGAAGGTCACTTGCAAATAGGTGACATCATCAACATTCCTATAAACTTGGAAAGCGCGATGTTGTCTTTTAACAATCCGCGTCGAGGTGTCTAAATGAGTATAAAGGCAGGGACGAGCGACCCAAACGCTAAAGCTAAAACCAAGGCACAGGAAGAAGCTGCAAAAAAAGAGCAAGAGCGTCAGCAAAAAATTAGAGAAGCTGGAGAAAAAGAACAAGCCTTTCGCCGTGTCACAATTAATGAACAGTGCTTTCTCTTGGACAACATCAAGGCTCTGATTCAACCTACGCCGTCGAAGTATAGTGCTATTGGGGTTATCGAAGGCGAGCCCTCACAGGTCTACAACAAGCTAACTTCTCGTGTTGGACTATCCCCGTTGATGGATATAAGATCGGAAGAGGTGGCTCTTTTAAAACCAACAATTAGATTCTTCAAACAGAAGTAT
>CETW01105552.1_pt1 | contig 14328 bp, 9 predicted proteins | sample 361381 | NCBI WGS metagenome assembly CETW01 (sample SAMEA2620570, study PRJEB7988) | marine metagenome | isolation source: saline water (ENVO:00002010), including
TACGCCTGAACTGTAGTAACATCATCAGTAATAGACACCTCTAAAGTGTCTCCTGTGATAGCTACGTCGGTAACGTCTTCTGTAATCTCCAAAGTAGTTTGAGTACTCATCTTGTTACCTCAGGCGTAAGAGTTACGTCTCCCTGTATTATTCGTTTTACAATGGAGTCATTTGCAGTAAATATTTCTAAATCATAAACATATTGCCCTGCGGAGATAGCTGAAGAAGTCGCAGCAGGTAATTGCATTTTCAATGCTCCATTAGCTGCATTTGTCACAGTAACACTAAAAGAAGCAGAAGCCGAACTTGCAGACACAGAAGTACGCAGCTGTGCTCGACCAGAGTAATTACTCAGATTTAAAGCTGTTCCTGATTGCTTAATCACCAAGTCCAACGCAAAATCGGAGCCTTGGTCGATTACTAAGTTATATGTTCCCGCACTCATGTATTTTCTCCATTTTGAAATTATATCTCAAAGGACATAAATAGTCAAGTTTTATTTTTTGGTGGTTAAGTCCCAAGTTTACCAATTATTACTCTAGCAACATTTCCATCATAGATTACAATTCTATTTTGATTATTTGTAGCCTCTAGAACTATACTATTACTTGTTGTTGGTGATCCTGTACCTTGCTCCAAACTAAGATTATTATTTTCTAATACTATTCTTCCTGCTGCTACACTTGTTGTTGCTGTAGCAAAAGGAACTTGTGTAGTTAAAGCAAGCTGAGCACTGGTTAACTGACCTTTAAATGTACTATTAATGGTAGTAGTGCCTGGGTCATAAAGAACTGTCTCTAAATTAAGGCCTGCAGCAGTAAACGCACTCTTAAATTTAGCGAGATTATCACCAGTAAGAGTTCCTCCCCCTGCTTCTGTATTTAGATCTGTAGCAAGTTGCTCTGTTAATGTAGCTTCAAAAGCGATTCCTGATGCGTTTGCAACCCCTTGAAAATTGGTTAAGTTTGTACCTCCTGCCGTTTGGTCCGTTGTTAAAGCTGTTGATGCATCTTGTTTGGCATTTAGGGCGTTAATAGTTGCAAAAGCGTTATTTGCTGCACTCGTTGTTATATACGCTGACAAAGATTGATGGGATGTTAAATATCCAGAATCATTATTTAATTCACTTACATTTTTTCCTGTCAATGAAATAAATTGAGCACCAACAGTACCTGTTGTAATTCTTCCCCCATCAATAGTAGTAGTTCCAGTGGATCCAAAACTTAATCCATTTCCAGAACCGTCCTCTACAGCATTTGTACCATTAAATCTTACAAGCCCTGTGAAGTTTGTAGCTGCGTATACTACTGTTCCAAAAGTTACAGCACTTGTTGCATTATCATTCTGTACATCACTATCGCTTTGCTCAACATTATAATAGACATACCACATCTTAGATGAACTTTGGCCTCCTGTAGCCACAGGAGCGATTTGATTCCAGTTTGTAGCACCTGTGCCTATTACACCCCCTGACATAAGCCCCGTAGCCCAAGTATATGCTACACTTGAAGATGAAGGAGCACTTGGAGCATTAGCTTGTTGAGTGTTGTAATATAAGTAGCCATTAGAAGTTTTCTTTCCATCCCCTGAAGCAGTTTCTTGGCTTTTTGTAATCGTAATAGTATCTGTAGCAGTCAGGGTTGAGTCTTTTTCCTCTTCGATTGTAACTGTAAATACAAGAGGAAGACCTGCTGTTCCTCCCGATGTAAATGGGATAGGGTTAGCACCATCGTTTGCAGCACTATGTAAAGTTACAGAATGAGGCTCTGAAGAAATTGTAGTAAAACTTGTTTGTGCAGTTTGGTCAGTTTGGGTGAACCCTGCTCCATTTACTTTTATTTTTGCAGAATCAAAACCTACAGTTTGAACTTTAAGTGTAATGTTATCAAAATCAGTTTTTATACTGCCATTTTGTGCATAAGACAACGAGGAGACATTACAAGTAGCAATCACACCTCTTGAGTTATCCGCAAGCAGCTCATTTACTAAAAGATAAGGCTTTAGAGCATAGTTGAGACCTGACTTAAAAGTAACTTCTGCAATTAAAAAGTCTTCTGCATAATCTATTGCTAACTCATCAACTGCAGCAGTAGTTCCCGCACTTACAGCAGAATCAAAAGTTCTATCAAGATAAAGAACCGTGTCGCTTTCAATAAATGCAATTTTTGCAGCCTTTGTAGAAGAAAATTTAATTATTCTAGTAACGTCTAAGCTAGTAAAACTTGTTCCAGAACCAGTAACTTTATTATCGCTTACAGGAACTGATACAGTACCGCTGATATTTGTCCAAATATTATTTACATTTGCAAGATATTTATCAGCATCAAACCAATAATCAATATTTAAAGCATCATCTCTTTTCCATGCAATGAGACGAATTGGATCGTTTGAACCGTGGTCAGCATTTGAATAGTCATAAAATAATTGCCCTGACCTAGCATCACTTTCATTCTTATAACCAGGCCAGTTCGCATTTGAAAGCGCTGTTACAGTTTGAGTTTGAGAAGAGCTATTGCTAGTATTATTTGCTTTTACACTTACGGTTCCCGTATCAAGTATTGAACTAAGTTGGGAATTAGGAGGGCTTATATTATACGAGCTTTTCTTAAAGAAAACTTCTCCCGCAGTTCTATTCATATCAATAGCACTAGAAGTAGTTCCTCCTTTCAGAATTCCTCTAAATCTTTCTCCACCTCCAAAAATATCAACTATTTCAATGTGCTGAATTATTGGCTTTGACTTTTTATTAAACTTGCTAACCGTTCTTACTTGAACTTCAAAAATACCATCAGGAATACCTGTAAAAGTTTTTGACAAAACTGAATTTGATACAAATGTTTCTTCAAAAGCAAACTCTTCATTAAAATTATGAGTAATTTCAAACCCTTGTACGTAGTCATAGCTCGATGGCGCATCCCACTCTACTCTAATTTCTTCTCCTGCTTTATGTCTAATAGGTACTCTAAGAATTCTTAATTTTGTAGGAGACGGTGGAGAAGTATCAGGCTCAGGAGGAAATACGGGGTCAACAACAGCAAGATTAAAATCTGATTCAATTGAATCAAACTTTGCATTATAATGCTCAACTGCTGTAATGTTGAAAGTGCCGTCTTCTCCTTCCTGAACAACCCCAAGAATTTTGTATTGTTTTGGAGCAGATGCAGTCTCTACACCCGTTGATGAAGTCTGAGTTATAGCCCATATTGCCTCTGATAAGTGGGCAACATTATCTTCGTCCAGTGCTTCGGTGAGCTTAACTCGGGTACGACCATCAACTGCAGCTGCAGGAACTTGAACTGATACGCTGTCAACAACTGTGGATCCTGTTAAAGACTTTTTCTGAACAATAGTTGAAGTATTAAGTATTAAATCAATAGACTCATTTGAATCATCAAGTGCATTACTGATATTTAATTGAGTTGCTGATTCATTGCCTGCAACTACTAAAGCTGTTTGAGCGCCTCCTGAAGCAATTCTTGCTTGGGGGACTACGTCTCCCCTAGAATAAGAGGCGCTTCCAATAGTTGCTGACTCTTGATTTAATACAGCTACATTTTTTGGTATTACAACTGAAAGTTCATAGTCATAATCTGCTGCGGGTAAAAATACGTCAATGTCTCTATCTAAAGTAAGAAAGTTGCCTCCGCTTTCCGTATATTCTTTTACTCTACCACTAAACGGTATGTTAAAATCATCGCTATCACTTACATTAACAATATCGCCTGGGGTAAGAAAAGATGCATTTATACCTGTTCTAAAACTAATTATTTCAGTTTGATTTATAGCGGTCCAAAGTTTCCACTTACCGTATCGTATTGCTTGTCCTTCAGACGTACACCCAAAAGCAACAGCTTTTTCTTGAACAATTTTTCCTGTTTTTACAATGTTTAAGCGATCCTCCACAATTAAGGGTTCTAACTTATATTGAGAATCTGGGTTAATCCATGTTACAATATATTGATTAGCCCTAGTCTTGCTGCCTGTACTTTCGTAGGCAAACTCGCCCTCAACTACATTTGATTTTGAAAAGTTGTAAACAGGTTCTTTCGCTTCATCTATAACTGGCACGATTAATCCATCAAGCCAGTATAACATACCTCTAAATATAGTTGCTGTATCTTTCAATACTTTATAAGCATCTGTTGCTTTTTGTAAGTATAAATTTGCTGTAAATCGAGGCTCCTTTCCTCCCTTCCCATCATTTACTAATTCATCACAGTATCGTCCTATTTTATATAAAGAGAACTTATCAATTTCTAACGCTGATATATACTTTCCTAGCCCATATCTATTATTGACAAGTATGTCATAAAATACCCAAGCGGGATTATTACAGTAAACTTTTTCTGCTCGAAAATTACCGTCCCACGCTTGGTTAGTAGTTTCTATAACACCTGTAGCAGTATTTCTTTTATAAGTGGCTACTTGGCCAGGGTTTGTCGATTCTGTAACATTCTCATCCCGTGTAACATAATTCGAAGGAACTTGAATTTTTAAACCTTTTACATCGTAAGTGCGCTTAGGAATACTAGAAAATTGTTTTGAGTTAAAACTCACATTAGCTAGAGCGGTGTAAGGAAAATTTAGTTTTTCTTTAAAAATAGCGGTTGCAGAAGTTACTGCTGCTGCACCCACCATTTTATACTTGGCTTCTTTAGTTTGTAAAGAACTTTTTCCTCTATTTGTGGGCTCTACCCCTCGTTGGTAGTCTACTCCGTCATCCACACTTCCATGGTTTGTTAACCTAGTAATTCTTATTGCAAAATCAGTAAAAGGCTGATAAGGAGTTAAATCAACTTCAAACTCAAAAGTAACAGCGGATTTTTTCTGTGCAGAGTGTCCAATAATTGATTCTGTTGCAGTTCCAACCCCGTTTGCTCTTTGATTTGGACCAATATTCCCCCCAAGAGATTCAAAGACCATTGAACCTCCTGTACGAGTAATTCCAATTTCTACTCTATAGCCTGCTCCACAAGGGTATTCGTTTCCGCTCTCATCACTATAAAAATACAATCCATTTGGATATGCAATTATAAACTTAACTGCATCTGTTTCTGATTTTTGTGCCCCTGTTAAATTTGTGGTACTAATAAGTTTGGAGGTATTTTTAGTTAAGTTTCCTGAAGGAAGAGTAAGGCCTGATGTTGTTGAACCACTATCATTAATACCCGCTAATAAAGGCTGTACTTGGTTTCCTACTCTAAATTGATATCTGGAGCCTGGGTACTTACTGCTTGTTGGATCAGGATTTGCGCTAAGACTTTGAAAAATTATTTTTTTATTAGCAAAAGTAGTTGATAAATTACTTGCAAGAGTAATCGTATTTCCTGAAATAGAAGAAACTTTATAGTATATATCTAAAGTTAGCTTATGCGAGTTTCCACTCTCTGTATCAGCAGTTGCAAGAAAATTATGTACATTTGTTGCATAGTTTGATTTAAACTGCACCTGAGTACTATTTGTATGAGAAGCTAAATAGCCAACAACAATAGATCCGTCTTCTAACGTTAGCCTTGCAATGGCATCTCCATGAGCTAAATTAGATAGACTAATATTACCATAAGTGCTCGGATTATGCACCATATCTGATGTAAAAACACCAGAAGCTGCTGTTAAGTTTACTGTAACCCCCGAACCTCCCCCAAAAGCAAAGTCTTCTATAGTTGTAAGACTAGTAATCTCGGCAGTTGTTTCTATAACATTTGAGACTCCTATAAAAAGATCAGCACTACCCTTTATTTGAGAAGTGGGAGCATTTGTGGTTATAGTATTACTACCAGAGGTTCCTGAAGCAATTATAGAGGTACCTGGTTCTATAAAAGGGGCTTCTCCTTCTGCGAATAAAGGATCCCCATTTAGAAATACACTTGAACCTCCTTCAGTTAAGCCTTCAATCGGTCCTTCCGATAATAGATCTGTAAGAGAAACATTTTGAAAAGTTCTAGGAGTTCCTACTGATTGAATTAAATCATTATCCTGTGAATGAACTCTTTTATCTATTGCATTTATGCCTACTTGAGTACTCATTATCGTTAAAAACTTATATTGGACATAGAGTCGATGTACTGTTCTATCATAACATCTCCTCTTCTTCCAACCTCAAAAGGGGTTACTGCACCTTTGCTTGCTCCTTTATTGGAAACTTCAAAATTTATAGGTTGGCCTGGTATTCGTAAATGTCCATATAAAACAGGAACTGGGTCACCTTCAATTATATTTTGTTCTGCTCCATTAAAGAGATAGGACTGTTCCTGGTCTGTATCTACCGAAGGGTCTGGCGCCATCATTTCCATAAGACCAGACATGGCAAGATTGGTAGCAACAGCTAAACCAACCAAAGCGGGAATACTCATTGAAGCAAATCCTGCTGCAAAGCCTCCTGTTGCTTTTATACCTATAGTTGGCATAAAATATATTAAAACAACTAATGCAATCGCTGCTAAAATCTTTTTAAAGCCTCCTCCTGCGCCTTCTGGAACAGGCGTAATAGTAATATCCCCTTTATGCAAAGGAAGTAAAAGTTCTTCTTCATACTCTATTTCCTCGCCTGCAATATTTATAGCAAAGCCTATTCCTTTTTCATGACAATCTATCATATACTTTTTGAAGCCAACATTGTTTGCATCAATTAATCTAAATACATCATTAATTGTTGGGGCATTAACAGTCATTGTGTCACCAAAAAGATGACCCATCTCTCCTTCTATGTATACGTTACGCTGCATATCTATAAGCTCCTACTAGCCATTTATGCCATTTTGGATACAAGTTTTCCCTGCATGACAGCCTGTTTTCTGCATGGTGATAAAAAATTTCATCTCCTAAATAAACTCCACAATGGTTATTTAGGTTGGAAAATATCTTGAAAATTAAAACATCATTTTTTTGAATATTATTTAAATCAACAGGGTATCCTCCCCAGTTTTTTGCCATATCATCATAGAAATAATCGATGCCTTTATCCCAATAATCTTCTACAAACATTGCTCTTGGTGGTATCTCTATATCTTGACTCAGTAAATAGTCTCTGACTGCTTCAAAGCAATCAGCTTTACCAAACTCATACTCTCTTCCAAATAAATTAGAAGTATCATGCTCTGGCTCCAATATAGTCAAATCCATATCAGGGTAACTAAATATATAAAACTTTTTCCCCATAGCATTACAATTATTTATGTCTAGCTCGCTTGGTTCAGAGGTTTGATCTGGGTGACTATGTACTATTGCTATTATATCAGAAGTTCTCGCAATTTTTAAGTATTCATCTGTTCCTATTATAAAGTGCTCGTCTTCATTGGCTATATTTGTACATGGAAACCATTTTTGCTGCCCATTTACTACACTTATTATTCCACAGCCTTCTTTTGGGTATTCTTTTTGAAAATGTTCTTTTATTTCTTCTAAGTAGTTCACTATCTAAATTTCCTGCTTCCTGGAAATCCTCCGAAGGGTAAAACTGCATTTGTATTCAAATTTGTTGAGGGCAAAAAGGCAAATCCTTGATTATTGTTTCGTCCTATTACTTGGTATCGTATTTTACAAGACTCTAATAACTTTCCACATACATCTGCTCTTTCCCAATGCGAAGATCCTACTTCTGGCTCAAGATTACTATTTCTTGTGTGTGCGATCAAAACCCTAAATATAGTATTATCATGCAGAACATAAGAATTTTTTCTGGGGTCATTTGCATCAACGGTGTAAGACTTAGTTCCGTCTGATGACCAAGTAGTATAGTGACGAACTATTCTCCAAAAAACCTTGTTTGTTACTGCATTACCTTGATTTGAATTTGCTTTTGATTGATAATATACTCCATCTGACGTATTTAAAACAGTAGAATCTAAACTGTAAGAAGTTCCTGAAGAATATGTAGTTCCACTAATATTTGATTCTCTCATTATAGGTTCGTCGTCAACAGTAAAATATGCACTAGAAGTATTGCCATCTCCATGAGTAATTTGTGCAGTTTTTTTCCAAACACACGCTCCTTGTCTATCTGAAGCTATTAGCTCTGTTGAAGCTCCTTGATATTTCCATGGACAGTATTTTCCTACTACTGTTCGTCCTGGTACTCTTATACCTGCAAGATCAAAAGGTGCAGCTAATTCAAAAACTACTATTAAGTTCGTTTTTTGTTGTATCCTATCAATTACATACTCATCTTTTGGAAACTCGATAGGAGGATTGCTTGTTAAATACTTTTCAAGAGTTCTTCTTCGTGTAAGTTTAGAACCTATTAAATCATCAATTTCAAAATCAGTATTAGTTACAGGCTCTCCATCAACTTCTGCATTCCATGCAGGATCGGTTGCTCTCATAGCAGTTTTAAACTTAGATTGAGATTTTAGTATGGATTCAACATTTGCAACGGTAAGGGTAGGCCTAGCGATTGCTCCGTCTCCTTTTACTTCTACTCCTGTTAGAATAATTGGAAGTGCAATATATGTATTTCCTTGATATGTTATGTTTTCAGTGTTTTCATTTTTACCATCATGAAAAAATAAAGTATTTACAGTACCCGTACCTAACTGTAGCTCATAAAACTCTAAATATCCTGAATTAATTGCTTGCTTTGAAGTATCTACTGCTAAATCTTGGCTCATGGTTCATAAACCCTTCTAAAACTAGACTGAACTGAATAAAAATCTTTATTAGAAAAAGCCATAGACCAACTATCACATACTACTTTCATTGCTTTCTCGTTTGGATTTGTAAAAGTTAATTGCAGAGCTCCCCCAGGCATGCTTTGCTCAGTATCAACTAAAATTGTTGTTCCTGTTGTTTTTGTTACTTTTGGCGTGCCTGTTATACCAGAAGCTGCAGAAAGAGTTGCTCCAACAGAAATATCTAAGTTTGCAGCAGTAATATTAACAGTTAACGATGAAGAAGTGCTTCCTGCATTTGTCGCTGTTGTTACAGAAGTTGAGTTTGTATCTGGAATTGTAAAATCAAAAGAATCTACCCCTGCCTTTGCTTCAAAAAATGCTATAATATCATCTGCTTCTTCTTTTGTACGATTAGAAAAAGACAAAGAAAATATATCGCTTAAATTATTTATTCCTTCAGTAAGTCTTTGTTCATATCCATCTCCGAAACGCTGAGTTCTTACTCTAGGACTAGTTTGTCTTGATAAAGTTTTATCAGGAATAATTTTTCTATCTGTAATATTTGTTACTGAAAATCCAATAGCCATTATGCTGCTCCATAAGGGCTCAATATTCCGCCCGAACGTTTTTGATTTTGTAATTCATCTTGAACAGCTTGAGCAACCATGGTACCGAGTCTTTCTGCTCCCATACCATCAGAAGCTTCAGTTCTTGTAGTGGCTGTTCCATCATTGTTTACAGCTACATTTACTGTTACATTATTTTGGTCTCCCCCAGCCCCTCCTTTTAATTCTACAGGGATCTTTCTATTGTGAGGTAAGGGTACAACTGCTTCGTTTCCGTGAAGAACTGCATTGTAGCCCTGTTGCGGGCCTCTTGCCATGCCTCCTTTACTATAGTTTCTAAGTGGAGAAGCATAAGTACCTCCCCCTGCAAAACTTGGGTAATAACCATCTCTTGCTGAAATTCCTCCATCTGCAAAAAAGCCCATAGCGCTTCTAATGGCTCGAAGGGCAAGCTCTTGAGCAATTATTTTTGCTAAATTAGCAAGCATAGATTTTGCCATGTCTTTAAAAGCTTCTTTTGCAGATTTTGCACCTGTAATCATTCCTTCGAAAGCAGACCCAAGTCCCTGTTCCATATTATCTCTAACAGATTTCATTTGCTCAAGACCTCTTTGAGCATCTGCTTCTGCTTGATTTTGCGCCAAGAGTTTACTTCTCATCTCATCTGTTACCTTCACGCCTTCTTGTCTTAGTGCAAGAATTTGTTTGTTGGTCATTTCCTGCTCTTTTGTCATAGCAAAATTTTCTGTTTCATACTGTATTGCTTCAAGACGTGCATCATTTTGCTTTGTCAAAGTACTAAAAGTTTCTTTTTGAGCTTGTAGATTTAAAGTTGCTTGTGTAACATCTAAACTAGTTTTACCTACCTGATTGCCTGTGTCTACTGTTGCTTCTGCAGTTGCCTGGCCTTGTAGTTCTGTGAGTTTTTGTTCCCCAATATTTTCATCTAAACCTGCGTCTTTTAGTCTTTGTGTTTCTATATTTTTTAACTCATTTAACTTTTCATTATAAACTCTATCATATTCTGCGGCTGCTTGTTCTGCAGCATTCTGTGCTTGTGCAAGAGCATTCTCAAGCTCCATGGTTTCCATCTGGCGAATTCTTGCTGCAGACTCAAAAGTTCCTCCTCCAGTTTTCTCTTCAAAAGATTTTGCCATACTCAAGATTTGCCCTTCTTGATCTAATTGAAGCTCTTGAACCTTTAGCCCTAAAAGTTTTTGTTGTAAAGCAATTTCTTCTTCTTTTTTAGCAACTTTATCTTCTTGTAGTCTATTATTTGCTTTTGCAAGGTCTAATTCAAGTTTTGTTTGTTCTAAAGCTTTTTGTGCGTTAGCTCTATCCTCTGTTCCTTTTTTGGCTGTGTCTCGTGCTGTAAGTGCTCTATCATATTTTTCTTGGGCTAATTGTAAAGTATTAGCATTTTTAACTCTTGACAGTTCTAAGTTTAAAAGCTGCCCTTGTAAAGTAACACCGCGAGTTTGAACATTTAAAGCGTTTGTTTCTGCTATTACTCTATCTTTTGCTTGTTTAAGCTGTGTATCTCTTAATTTAGCAAGTTTCGCTTCTCTCGCAGCTCTCTCCTCGCCTCTTTTCTTATCAGCAGCAGCCTCTTCTTCACTTAGTTTTTTTCTTTTATCAAAATTTTCTAATTCTCCTGCAGTTGCAGTTCCTTCTATAGTTCTTCCTCTTTTTACGTTTCTACGCCCGCCACTCCCTCTCAAGTTTCTATATGCTTTCTTTTCTTCTTCATCCATATTTGCAAAGTGTTTATCGTAGTAAGCTTGTTGGGTTGACGTTAAACGCTTATACATTGCCTCATCAGCTGCAGCTTGCTCTTCGTTTGCTTTTATTGCTGCATCCTTTTGAGCTTGTATGTTTTCTGCTTTCTTGAGAGAGGCTTGCTCACTTATTTGCAAGTCTCTTAATACGGCTTTTTCAGCTTCAAGAAACTGATCTAATGGATTTGTTTTTATCATGGACTTACTTAACTTAACAAAAGCTTCATCTGCTTTACCTATTGTTTCAGGTAATCCAGAAATAGCCTGTCCTATTTCCATGTAGCCATTTGCAGTATTTATAAGCTCACTGGCGGGCAGCGCGTCAATCGCGGTTACTTGTCCTTCAAGAGCCGTTTCAAGAGCTGCAAATTTTGGGTCTATTTGTACTAATTCTCCTGCTACTCCCTTTAACTTTTGTTGAAGATCTAAAAACTCCTGAGAGCCTTTATCTGTCATCCGTGATAAATCATTAATATCTGTAATTAACTTTTGAACATCTGCACTTTGTAGAGCTTGTCCAATATTTGTCGCATCTCCTGTTCCAGTTGTTAGGCTTTCCCGAGCTTGTCGTGCTCGGCTCATTTCTATATCTAAATCTTTATACTTTTCTGCAAGGTTACCAATTTCTTCTGCTTGTTGTTTTGCTGCCTCACTTAAAGGGAAGAAATAATCATAAACTGCTTTTAATCCTGCAGCTAGCATTGTTATAACACCTATAATTCCTGCTAAACTCATAACTACATTAATTGTTGTTGCTGCTATTGTGGCAGCTCTAGACATAAATGCCATTGTGCCCGCCCAAGATGCTTGTAGTTTTAAGAAAGACATTTTTCCTCTAGCCGCCAGCTGATCAAAAGTTCTACCGATTACGACGCCATGTTTTTTGGCCATGCCTTCTCTTTTATTGTAAGACGCTCTAGCAATAGCTACTTCTTTTGCAGTATAGCCTTTAAAAATTCCAGTACGAACTTCTCCGTGTTTTCTTAAATCTTCTTCAGCTAGGGCTAAGCCTTTCTTTGCCGCTGCTCTTGCTTGAGGGCTGCTCGCTCCCCCTGCAACATATCCTACACCACCTTTATCTGTTGTTTTTCCTCTTGCTTTTGCTGTATCTTTCGCTGCCTTTGCAAGTTCTTTTTCATTATTAGTAAGACCTGCGAGGATTGCAGACTGCTCTTCGCTTCTCTGTATGTATCCCTTTGCATTACTCTCATGGTCTTTATATAGCTCCATAGAATTTTTCTTCCACTCCTGAAGATTTGGAAGAATAGCTTTTATTATAGGAATTGCAAACAATGCAAGCGAGGCGGTAAGTGCAAGAGTATTTTTACTTAAAAACTGAAGAACAGGGGTAAGACCTTCTATAACTCCTACTTTAAAAGAGTTAAATAAGTCATCAAAAGATTTTGCAAACTGCTGAAGAGCAGCAGCATTTGGATCCATTAATGCTTCAATTTCAGCAAATTTTCTAGTGCCCTGTTCAAGCACTTCATTTGCTACTGCTTGGCTTCTCTCAAAAGCTGTTAATTCAGAAGCAGATTTATTAAGTACAAGCGCATATTTTTCTGTAGCAGTTTCTAAACGGAGAATAATACCAAGTTCATCCAAGAGTTCTGGTTCTGCTTTTGTTACACCTCTTACAAGACGATTAAAAGAGTCTGTTAAATCTCTTCCAAGTGCAAAAGAAGCATTTTTTGCTACAGTACCTAACTCTGTTAGCTGGCTTGAGGTAAGGCCTGCTGCTGTACCAATTGCTGCGGCTCTTGCTGCATCTGCATACCTTATTTGAGCATCTGTTGCTTGAATAATACTATTTGTAATTGTTTTATACGCTGCTCCTGATACAGCGCCAAGAGCTTCTTGACCTGCAATCAAATTACGAAAATCAGAAGCACCTTGTAGGAACTGAAATGCAGCGGATACTGCGAATACTTGAGCGGCAAGAGTAGCATACGCGCCTACAAGACCTCCCATACCCTGTTGCATTTTTGAGAATTCTTTTGAGCTATTGGACGTCATTTTTGCCGTCCCGCGCATATTTCTATCTAAGTCTTTTGCTGATTTACCTAATTTATCAGTACCTTTTGAAGCTTTATCTGAGGCAGCACCAGCTTTGTCAAGTTCAAGACCTAACTTTTTTGCATTGACGGCAACACGCTTAGTAGTGCCCTTATCATCAATTACAATATCAATATAAACTTGATTTTTAGCCATTATCCTCTTACATTATGAGCATATGTTTTGCCCGCTTGTTGCGCTTTTCTTTCTTCCGCTTTTCTTTTTCTATTTGCTTCTTCTAGTCTGTGACCTACAACTATATTTTCATAAAGTTTCATAAAATACATAGTAATTTTTGGGTCTTCAATTTCATAAACAGAAAATAAATGGTCACAATGCGACCAATCCTTCCCCAAATACGTGCCTGACATTCCATCCCAGTTATCAGATAATAGATTAAACATAAAAAAAGCCACTTGAACTTCATCAGGAAAAACTGAGATTTCAAGCGGCATCTTTTCTGGATCAGGTTCTTGCCCTAATTGTTCACATATACGCAGATATTTCTCTAGATCCATTTGTCCTTGTTCTTGGACAAATCTATCAAGCAGAGCGCGTATTGCCTCTACTTGCTTCCAGTAAAATTTTCTAGGTCACCTACTGTATTTGTAACCCAAGTATCAAAATCACTAGCATTTTTCATTAGCAATTCTGCATTTTCTTGGTTGTAAGGCAAGCAATCCTCAGGATCTAGGTCACTAACATCCACCAAAAGAAGCTCTTCTAGGTATGAATATTTTAAACCACTCCAGCCTTTTATTACTGCTTTACAATATTCTACAATAAATTTTTCATCATCCATTTCCTCAATAGGCTGATGACTTTTTTTATCCCATTTTGTGCTAAGACACCTCTTTCTTAGTTTTACTAGCTCTTCTCGGGCTAGATAACAAAGATTAACTGACATTCCTTTAAAGCGAGGAAAATCAATACTTACTGTCTTACTTGGAGTCATAAGACTCTTTAAAGAAACTTGAGGTTTCTTATCTACTGTTTCGGGCATTACTAAATCCTTATTTTCAAAATTATATTATACGGTAAACCACAAAAAATGTCAAGAATTATTTTTGTGGGGTGAGGGGAAAAAGGGGCCGAAGCCCCTTATCCTTAGTAAGTGGAAGGCGGGTAGTACCTTACTTCACTGATTTCATCAGCAGATCCAAAGTCTGTTGGAAGTGCCGTGAAGTTTGTTTCTAGAGATATTATATCTTCAACTGAGTGAGTAGGAACTTCAATATGTGCAGTTGGGAATATAATTTTAAGTGCAGGATCAGTGTTGTTGCCTGTAGCGGCAGATCCACCAATATGCATTGTTACCTT
>CETW01154858.1_pt1 | contig 14309 bp, 9 predicted proteins | sample 361381 | NCBI WGS metagenome assembly CETW01 (sample SAMEA2620570, study PRJEB7988) | marine metagenome | isolation source: saline water (ENVO:00002010), including
TTCACAGTACCAGACGGCAAGACTGCCGGACTAGCAGGAGTCGGAGAAGGAGGTGAGATATGGATGCTATGCACTCCAGCTATTCACAACTTTCCAATTACATTTGCAAGAGAAGCTAAACGGTGGGTCGATAGCCGTACTGAGCCTTTATTGTGGAACATAGTAGACTGTAGAAATACAGTACATTTAAAATTACTCAAATTTTTAGGCTTCAAGTTTTTACGTAAGTTTAAACATGGACCAAACAATTTATACTTTATAGAATTTTGCCGTGTGTGCACCAGATCCTAATAAGGGGAAGCGTGAAGCAGCCCGAATCGAGAATAACAGGCGACATGCCGAGTTTAGAGCTAACTCGATAAAACAATGGAACAAAGAGTCTAGCTTTGAAGACAACATTAAAACCATAAGAGGTTTAGGTAGGTCAAGAGACTATGCAGACTTTCAAGAGTTCTCAAATCAAGCTCAAGGTAAAGCCTTACTTGGAAAAGAAAATTTAGCTAGACAGTTTTTTCAGAGTAAATCAGTAAACGAAGGTGGTAGATCACGTCGTTTTGGTGGTATAAAAGCTGCAAAGTATTTTGAAAAAGTAGCTGACATAGATCGCAAGATGTTTGCCTTAGCAACTCAAGGAGAAGCTAAAGTACAAACTAAGATACAAAGAAGACAAGACGCTATGATTAAGCGTGAACATGCAAACCTAGGTATGGGACCACAGTTTGGTATGCCTACTATGATGCCTCCTAAAGATAGAGCTGGTCAGTTAATGAACAGTATCAGCTTTGGTATGAATGTAGCATCAGGTTTGATGACGATGTTTCCTAGTGACGAAAGATTAAAAAGAGACGTCACAAAAATAGGTCAATCTATTGACGGATATAATATATACAAATTTAAGTATGTAAGTTCTGACAGAGAATTTATTGGAGTTAAAGCTCAAGAAGTATTAAAGAAAAAACCAGAAGCTGTAGGTAAACTTAGCAACGGTTTCTATGCTGTATACTACGATATGATAGACGTTGATTTTAAGGAGGTAGCATAATGGATTCAGCAATGTTTAACACCTCTGATACTAACTACATGGAACTAGATCCTAAGTCTGATCTAGGTAATGTAGCTAACCAAGCCATAGATGACGTTGTAAAAAAGAACAACGAACAGTACAGAAGAAATGCACAAATGGCTATTCAGTTAGCCGATCAGAAAAGTCAAAACTTTCAGAAGCTTGGTAGCTTAATCAAGCAAGCTGGTACATTTAGTGTGCAAGCAAGAGAGTGGAATGACAATAGAGAAAAGTTAAAAGCTTTAAAAGAAAACTCAGAAAAACAAGCACAAGAAACTGAAAAAGTAAACGAAAAACTTTACAACGAAGCTATAAAAGGATCAAAAACTTTATTTAACTTTGAAGGTAGTGAACCTATACCGTTTCCTAAAGATTCTAAATTTAAGCTAGAAGGTGCTGATGCTAAGTATGCAGAGTTAGCAAAAGAAAGTAATGATGCTTTTAAAGAAGGTATAAATCTAGCTTTTGAAGCTGATAAAAATTACAAACTAACTGATAATATAGATAATGCTGAGTATGGTATTAAACTATTTCAGACAGCCACTGTACCAGATTATGAAACAAGAGGAGCTGCTCTTACATCAGAACTAGCAAAAGGTTATGAAGCTTATTTAGGAAGTGTTCAAGACATAAAAGTACCTACTGAGTATGGTATGCTAAGTCTTCAAGATGTTCAAAGTAAAGCTAACAAAGACCCTGCTAGATATGACGCAGTTGTTAAGTTTCATCAAGGAGCATACTACTGGCAAGCAGGCGTGTTTGGTGGTAAAAATGCTTTAAGTCAGAGACAACAGTTAGCTTTACTTAAACTAACAGATAATACAGATAAAATTGCACGTTCAGCATTTATCAAAGATACGTTTGAACAGGCAAAAAAAGACTACGAAATATCTAGGCAAAACAATCTTGCTGATGCAATCAAAGGAACTGCTGGAGATCCAGCTGGTCTTACAGCAGTTATTTTTGGTACTAAAGAAGATCCTAATTCTGGATACATTGCAAAGTATGAAGCAATATCTGGTAAAAAAGATGTAGCTGGAGCTATAGCTATGCTAGAATCAGATCTAAAAGTTTTAGCAGATAACCGTTCATTAAAGTCAGATGATTTAGCTAGGCTAATTAACATCAAAGGTATTAACGCTCGTGATGGTTCTGGTACAAAAACGTTAAAAGAGTTTAACGAACCGCTACACTCTAGACTTGAAGGTTTACTAGGTGCTGTGTCTGAAAGAGAACAAAGAGAAAAAACAGCAAAAGATATACAAACAATTAGAGGTAAGATTGAAGCTGCAACAGAGCGTTTAAACGGAATAGATACTGGAGCTGAAGAAGTACATCTAGAAGCCGAAGTAAAACAGATTAGAAACGAACTGAGAGATATGGGTATTGATGTTAGTGAGGGTAGTAATTATTACAAATACTTCCAACCACTACTTAACTACCATACTAAAGATGATGCTAAAGATGAAGCAACAAAAGACTTAGCAAAACATGCTACTGACGAAGGATTTTTTAAAGAGGCAGAAGCGTTAATCAAAACTATACGTGATCCCGGCTATAAAAAAGAAGCTGAGGATTACTATAAAGCTCACGAACCTATCAAGAATAACAAAAAAGAATACGATGTAATAAAAGGTAACTTAGATACCTATATTAAATCTACTGTAGGTATAACAAGTACAACAGCTACAGGTAATTTAAAATCTTCTGTTATTATAGGTAATGCTACAGAGCACTTTAACGACCTTTTTCTTGATGGAATTGGTAAAGATCAGCCTGTAAAAGTAGCTTTACAAAATGCTTTTGAAACAGTTAAAAAAAACTTAGATCTAGTACCAGAAGGATCTAAACAACTTAGAGGTGGTGGTAACACTACTTTTGGTGACTACTATGTAACTGGTGATGGTAGATATTTTGACGGTACTAATAATAACGAGCTGAAAAGAGGTGGCTTAGAATATAAACGAAGTGTATATGCCTATGAAGCTGGTCAGCAGTTAGCTAATCCAGACACAAAAAATGAGTGGCTAAATAAAGAAACACCACATGTAGGCGAGCCAGAAAACGAGTTACTACAATACGCAAATGGTGGTCGTATACCTCAATACTACATAGAAGCTAGTAAACATCTAAGATTTACAACAGCACAAGATTTGATGTACGCTAGACTAAAAGCACTAGGCTATGATAATGAACAAAAGTTATTACTAGATGGTGGTTATTTTAAAAAGGGTCTTACTGCTCGTCAAACTAAGATGTTATCATACATGCCTTCTCCAGAAAAAACTAACAGATTTTTGTATGAGGCACAAGGTGATAAGGAAATAGGTGGTATGTTTGGTTCATTCTTTGATAATTTTGTACGTAAAACTAAAAACTTACAACACGGCAGTAAATCATCAGATACAAACAATGCAGTATTAAACTTTGAAAATATACCAATAAATGATACTTTAACACAAAGTACAAAATATGGTTATGGTACTGTATCAGGGTTTGGGCAGTACAAACTTAGTCCTTTAACGATTGCTGATCCAGTAGTACAAGAAATTTCTGGTTTAGATTATAGTGTAGATCAACTGACTGTAGAAAATCAGCAACGTATAATAAGAGCAAAAAACATTAGAGATGGTATAATCAATAATGCTTTTAGCACAGGATTTATGCAAGTTCCTAATCTTAATGATTTAGATATGGAAGGATTATATACTGATGATACAGATGTACACAACCAAGCCTTTTTATTAGATCCAAACTTACTGGATACATATTTTACGGAGATGTTTTAATGGATTCATACAATCCGGGTCCTATAGATGAAGATGATAAACCCAGCGAACTAGGTAATCTAGAACAAACAATAGCAGAACAACAGCAAGTAGCTGACTCTGTAACAGATTATGAAAATGAAATCCAACAGGAATCAGATGATCTGGAAGATCCTAGAGACCAAGAAAGATGGGGTGTCAAAGGTTTTGTAAAAGAACTCGGATCTATTGTATCTGGGGGTATACAGGACACTGCATCATCTATAACTACCTTTCCAGAACGCACAATGGATGCGATCTCTGGAGAGATGCAAAGAGAAAGAGAAGAAAAAGGCTACTACCAACCAGAGTTTGACCCTCTCGGTGGTGGTGGCAATCCTATCATTACAAAAACATGGTGGGGTAAACTAGCTAGAGGTGTTGTACACTTTGGTACATTAGCCGGTGCAACTGTTTTAGGTGCAAAAGGACTAGCTGTAGCTGGCGTACCATTAGTTGGTACAGCCGCAACTAAACTACTTGGTGCTCCAAGTCTTATACGAGCAGCCGGTATCGGTGCTGTATCTGACTTAGTATCCAAAGAGTCAGACGGACATAATGCTTTAGGATCTATGCGTGACCATTATGGTTGGGTAGATACACCATTATCAACTAAAGATGCTGACCATCCTATTATGATGAAGGTAAAAAACATCGTAGAAGGTATGGGTATAGGTCTTGTATTTGATGGTGCTACTATGCTTATAGGCAGAGGTAGTCGTGGAGCAAGAGCTAAGATAGCTAACCGACAGAATAGTGTAAAAAACGAGAAACTAGCAAAAGGTATACAACAACTAAGAGAAAACGAATCAAGATTTAGAGCTGCTAAAAACTCTAATATATCAGATGCTTCGCAAGGTGCTGAGTTATCCGTAGATGACCCATATGATGTATGGGAAATGCAGAAAAAAGTACGTGAAGATTGGGGTTCAGAAGATGGTGCAGCTGGTAATGTTATACCAGCAGTACAAAGACAGAGAGCAGCTGAAAATGCTGGTCTAACAGAAGAAGTAGCTGATGAAGTATTACGTAAATTATATAGTAACAACAAATATCAAGCTATTATTGACCAGATTAAAAAAGACAGACTTACTTTAGTTGAAGTATTTGGTGATGCTATTGCTGCACATCAACGTATTACACTAGGTAGAAACGCAGCTGACATGAGTCCTAGAGAATACTTAGACGAGTTATTCCAAGCTACTGATGCGTACTCGATTACTGATATAGATGGTAATACTGTAGATAGCTTAGAAACTATTACAAGTAAATATGTTGTAGTAGCAGATATGATAGTAGGTACATTATTGCAACAAGTTCGTGATTTAGGTATTGCTGGTAGAGAATTATCTAACTTTGTAGATTTAGCAGACACTGATGGTCCACTACAAGCTATACGAGATACTATGTTTTTAGCACTAACAGAAGCTAAAAAAGCTAGAATTGTTAAGTCACAAAACTTTAGAGAACTTGGTGCTGGTGTAAAGAAGAACTATTTAAGAAGAACTCTTACACAAGAAATGGCTGATACTCGTGAGTCTATACAGACTATACTTGATATAGCTGACGGAGAGGATAGTGATGAACTATTGATGGCATTGTTTGAAGCTTTCTCATCTATGCAAACAGTTAACAGTCTAGATGACTTTGACGCATGGGCTAGAAAGATGATAAAAGGTGGTGAGATTGAAGGTAAAGCACAGGCTGGTGCACTAATCAGAGAACTACAAGGTGTATTTACACACAGTGTACTTAGCTCTCCTAAGACACCAATGCGAGCTATAATAGGTACAGCTGCACATACATTCTTACGTCCTATGAACCAGACTTTAGGAGGCATTATACGCTTTCCATTTACTGGTGACGTTAGAACTATACGTACAGGCTTGGCATCTATGAACGCTATGATGGAAGCTATACCTGAGTCATTTGAGCTATTTAAAACAAGACTAAATTCTTATTGGTCTGGTGATATAGCAACTATAAAAACTAGATTTGCTGAGTATACACAAGGCGACGCTAACTGGGAAATACTACGTAGATGGTCAGAAAGTGATCGTGCTACAGCTGGAGATAAGGCTGCCTTTAGAATGGCTAATATGGCACGCCAGATGAATAACAATAGTTTTCTTACATACTCTACAAAAGTTATGGCTGCAACTGACGATGCGTTTGCATACATACTAGGTAGAGTTCGTATGAGAGAAAAAGCTCTTATATCAGCTATGGATCAAATGAACGCTGGTAAGATTACAGCCTTTGATGACATATCACCACAGCTAATACGTAACTACGAAGACTTTTTTTATCGTGATATATTTGATGCAGACGGTGGGCTTACTGATAAAGCTGCACAGTTTGCACGTAAAGAAGTTACACTAACACAGGATCTAAAAGGATTTGCTGCTAACCTAAACTCTGTATTCCAACAGAACCCTTGGGCTAAACCATTCTTTTTATTTGCACGTACAGGTGTTAACGGACTAAAACTTACAGCTAAACATACACCCGGTTTTAACTTTCTTGTCAAAGAATTTAATGACATAGCATTTGCTAGACCCGGTCAAAATCTAGATGAGTTAGCTCAGTATGGTATATACAGTGATCAAGACCTAATCAACGCTAAAGCTCTACAAACAGGCCGATTGGCGATGGGCTCTGCTTTAGTTAGCATGGCTTCATGGGCATGGATGACAGGTAGAATGACAGGTAATGGACCAGTTGATAGACAAAAAAGAAGTACATGGATGGATACAGGTTTCCAACCACGTTCATTAGTGTTTGGTGAAGTAACTGTAAACTACGATAACTTTGAACCATTTAACCAGATTATGTCTATGATAGCTGACATAGGTGACGCAAGTTTACTTATGGGTGAAGAGTGGACAGAAGATAACTTATTAAAAGTTGCTTTACTATTATCTCAAGGTGTAACAAGTAAGTCTTATTTAGCTGGACTACAATCGTTTGCAGATTTATTTGGTGGTAAACCCGGTCAGCCTGCTAGAATTATATCAGGTTTTGCTAATAACCAGATACCGCTAGCTGGTATACGTAATGACTTAGGTAAAATATTTACACCATATACACGTGAACTAAACTCTGGTATAATTGATTCGATACGTAACCGTAACTTATTATCAGAAAACTTACCCGGTCAAGATTTACCTATAAAGTATGACTTACTAAATGGTAGACCAATTAAAAACTGGGACTTTATAACAAGAGCATATAACGCTTTTGTACCCATAAACTTTAATTTAACACCAAGTCTTGGTAGAACATTCTTATTTAAGAGTGGTTACGATATAAGATTATCAGTACTATATTCACCAAATGGTGATAACCTTACTGACAGTCCTATGATTCGTTCTAAATTCCAACGTGAAATAGGTAAAGAAAACCTAGAAGTAAAACTAAGTAGATTAGCTAAAGATCCTAAGATTATAGAATCTATGGAATTAATGTACAAAGATATACAATCTGGTAGACGTTCTGAATTTCAACCTAAAGATTACTACCATAATATTATGATTGGTAGGTTATTCGACCAAGCACGTCAAGCTGCATGGATAAGAGTTATGAATGATGAAAAAGCTCTAATACTTGCACAAGAACGGGAAGACAAGAAGATTGCACGAGAGCTTAAAAAAGAAGAAAGTGCAGGCAACAACATCCTCAACATATACAAATAAATGTCACAACAATCCTTTGCACAACAAACAGCAACTGGAGCTGACATCAACTTTACTATTGATACATTTTCATCCGATGAGATAAAAGTATATGTTGATGGAGTTCTGAAGACTGTTGGGGTTCATTATAATATAAACCCATACAATTCTAATTCTCAAAGTACAGTAGACTGGATAGGAACTGCGCCAAGCAGTCCTAGTATAGTTCGTATTGTACGGGAAACAGATATATTAAATCAAGGTAATACTGCTGTAGAAGGTAGAGCTACATATGCAGCTGGATCTTCAGTTAAAGCAGCAGACCTAAATGATAACCAAAAACAAGTTCTTAGAGCATTACAAGAACATAACGATCAAAAAATACAGACTTATGATATAGAAGATAAGGCTGTAACAAGAGAAAAGATAGCACTAGATGCTATAGATGGTACTAGATTAGCAGATGACTCAGTTAACTCTGAGCATTATGTTGCTGATTCTATCGACACCGAGCACTACGCACCGGGGTCAGTAGATACCGATGCTCTAGCTAATAGCGCAGTTACAACATCTAAGATAGCAAATGATAATGTAACTATGGAGAAGCTAGGTAGTGGTGCATTACCTACAGATATAACAGTTAATACTAATAACATTGTTAACGGAACAATACAAACAGTTGATATAGGCGCAGATCAAATAACAAATGCACTTATAGCAGATGCCCAAATAGACTCTGAACATTATGTTGACGGATCTATAGATAATGAGCATATTGCAAACGATGCAGTTAACGGAAACAAAATAGCTGATGAAAGTATAAACTCAGAGCATTTTGTAGATGGGTCTATAGACAGAGTGCACTTAGCACCTGACATTGTAGACGGTACAAAAATAGCTGATGACGCTATCGGAACTGAGCACATACAAGGTGGTGCTGTTACAAATGCAGAAATAGCAACAGGCACACTAGATGGTAGATATTACACAGAAACAGAACTAGATGCTGGTCAGTTAGATAATAGATACTACACAGAAACAGAAGCTGAAGCTAGATTTTTAAGACAAGACTCTACTGAAAATATTAACAGTGGAATGACTTGGAGTAACTCAGATGCTTTTGTGGCTACAACTGCTGCTATTAACGCACGAATCGTTGACCTTGTTGATGATGTCGGTGGTTTTACAGCTATAGATAGTGACCAACATTTTCCTAACGAGAACCCACAAGGGGCAACAGGACAAGCAGCTATATTAAGTATAAAAGCTGCAAGTGCCCAGCTACCTCACCCATCTGATAGTAATGTATCATCTCTTAGTGGTACAACTCTTACTATAAAAAATGCTAATGTAGCTAACAATGCTGATATTACTATAACTGGTGTCACTGCTACCATACCTTCGGGCTTCGGATTCTTGGTAGAATCTACAAGCACACTACATACATACACTTTCCATAGACTCGTACCTAAAGCTACAGAAGTTACAACAGTTGCAAATAATATAACAAATATTGTTAACGCTGGTGCAAACGTAGTAGACATAAATAACTTTGCTGATTTATATATTATCTCTGCAAGTGAGCCTACACAAAGAAATGATGGCTCATCTTTGACAGAAGGTGACTTATGGTATGATAGTAGCAATGATAATATACAGGTATATACAGGTAGTGCATTTTCTAATGTAACACCAAATCAGTCAGTACTAGACGACATCTCTATTGTCTCAGGTGCTATAACATATAGTGAAGATTTAGGTCTAATAACAGATCCAGTAAGTACAGGTAGTTCTAACGGATCACTTGATATAGTTGCAGATATTATAGAAGACGAGATTTCGTTTGCTGTTACAGCAGCTACTGGTAAGTTTATGATTGATGGTGTGGATAAGCCTGCACTAACATTATATAAAGGTTGGACATATACATTTGATTTAAGTGACGCATCAAACGCAACACACCCATTCCGTTTCTCAAGTGGTGGTAGTGCTTATACTACTGGTGTTACTGTTACTGGCACTCAGGGACAAGCTGGAGCAAAAATACAACTTGTAGTACCTGAATCACAGCCAACAAGTTTTATATATTATTGCACAGCCCATAGTGGCATGGGTAATACTATTACAGTAAAAGATGACCCAATCAAAACAGTTTCGGATGATATAACTAAAATCCAGACTGTAGCTGATAATATAAACAACTTAAATACTGTACAAGGTATTAGTGGTAATGTAACAACAGTTGCTGGAATAGCAAGTAATGTAACTACCGTCGCTGGTATATCATCAGATGTAACTGCGGTTGCAGCAGACGCAACTGACATAGGAGTCGTAGCTGGTAAAGCCACAGAGATTGGAAGACTAGGTACAGCCGATGCTGTAGCTGATATGAACACACTAGGTACTACAGCCATTGTGTCTGACATGGATACACTAGCTGACATATCAAGCAATATTACAACGGTTGCTGGTATATCTAGTAATGTAACAACAGTAGCTACAAACAACTCTAATGTAACTGCGGTTGCTGGTAAAGCGACAGAAATAGGTAGATTAGGTACAACTGATGCAGTCGCAGATCTAGCACTACTTGGTACTGCTGATGCTGTAGCTGACATGAATACACTAGCTACCTCAGCTATCGTGTCTGATATGGATACGTTGGCAGACATTTCAAGTAATATTACTACTGTCGCTAACAACGATTCTAACGTTACAACTGTAGCTGGAATATCATCTAATGTTACTACTGTAGCCGGTATTGCATCTGACGTTACTGCTGTTGCAGCTGATGCTACTGACATAGGAGCTGTAGCTGCTAAAGCAACAGAGATAGGTAGGTTAGGTACAGCTGACGCAGTGGCTGATATGAATACATTAGGCACTTCAGCAATCGTAACCGACATGGATACGTTGGCTGATATTGCTGGTAATATCACTACTGTTGCTAATAATGACTCTAATGTTACAGCAGTTGCAAACAACTCAAGTAATATTAACAGTGCAGTCAGCAATGCTAGCAATATTAACAGTGCGGTCAGCAATGCTACAAACATAAATACTGTTGCTGGTATAAGTTCAAACGTAACTACAGTCGCTGGCATATCGTCTGACGTGACATCAGTTGCTAACAACAACTCAAACGTGACAACAGTTGCATCAAGCATTACCGATGTAAACACCTTTGCTAATAGATATCGTATTGGATCTACTAACCCAACAACTAGCTTAGATACAGGAGACTTGTTCTTTAACACATCTGCTAACGAGTTAAGGGTGTACAATGGTAGTTCTTGGCAAGGTGGTGTTACAGCTACTGGTAACTTTGCTACAACTTCTGGTGTTATATTTACTGGAGACAACAAGTATAACGATAATATAAAAGCTAAGTTCGGTGCTGACTCAGATTTACAAATATTCCATAATACATCAGATTCTATAATCAACGCATCTGGTGTTGGTAATCTTAAATTACAAGATGGTGGAAATACAAAGCTAGAGATAACTTCTACTGGTGCAACGTTAACAGGTACTCTTATTGCTGATTTAGCTGATAACAGTATAGACTCTGAACACTATGTAGATGGGTCAATAGATGCTGCACATATAGCCACTGATGCTGTGACTACAGCTAAAATAAATGGTGGGGCTGTGACTACAGCTAAAATAGCTCAAGATGCAGTTACATCTAATTCAATAGCTGATGATGCAGTTGCTCAAGAGCATATCGCTACAAACGCTATAGTTACAGCAAATATTGTAGACGATAATGTGACTGCTGCAAAGCTTGCAAACACCTCAGTTACAGCTGGTAGTTATGGATCATCCTCAGCTATCGCTACATTTACTGTAGATGCTCAAGGTCGACTTACAGCAGCTGGTACATCAAGTATCAATACAGATCTAGTTGCTGACACATCACCACAATTAGGCGGTAACTTAGATGGTCAAAACAACAACTTATCAAACATCGGTACTATAGATGGTACAAACTTAACTCTCGATTTCGGAACCTTATAAATGGCAAAATTATTAAAATTAAGAAGAGGTACAACCTCGCAACATAGTAGCTTTACTGGAGCCGAGGGTGAAGTTACTATCGACACAACTAAAGATACAGCCGTCGTACATGACGGCTCAACGGCTGCTGGTAGACCACTAGCCAGAGAGGACTTGAATAATGTTTCAAGTTCTACTATTGCTGGTAGATTATCTAATGATTCTCTAGCAACAAGTAAGATTGCTGCTGGAGCTTTACCTACAGACGTAACCGTAGCTAGTGCAAACATAGTTAACGGAACAATCGCAACTGGGGATATAGCTAATAGTGCTATTACATCAGATAAGTTAAATAATACTGCTGTAACTTTTGCAAAAATGCAAAATGTTTCACAAGATACACTTATTGGAAGAACAGCAAGTGGAAGTGGAGCTGCAACTGATTTAGCTGCTTCACAAGTACGAGCTTTATTAAACGTAGAAAACGGAGCTACAGCCGATCAGTCAGCTAGTGAGATATTAACACTTATCAAAACAGTTGATGGTTCTGGTAGTGGCCTTGATGCAGACACTTTAGATGGTATTAGTTCTGCAAGTTTTGTAAGATCAGATGCAAGTGATACATTAACTGGAACATATACATTTGCTGGAAGTTATGATCAAAAAATAATTCTTAATGGTACAGACCCTTATATAAGATGGCAAGAAGGTGGAACAAATAAAGCTTATATTCAATGGAACTCTGCTGGATATTTAGACATTGTTAACCAAGAAACTAGCGATTTTCTTAGGCTTGGTAATGGTTCAACTGGTCTACAATGGTATGATGGTGCATATAGAACTGTCTGGACTTCTGGGAACGATGGATCTGGAAGTGGGCTAGACGCTGATACAACTGATGGTTACCATGCAAGTACTTCTGAAAGCGGCAACACTCTTGCAACTAGAAATAGTAGTGGTTATCTTTTTGCTAATTACTTTAACGGTACTGGTACTTTTGGAACTGGCGGTAATAGTTCTGGGATGCAAAGATTTACAGGTACAAATGGTTCTGATACTTATGGGCGGTCATATACTGCTGCTGCTGCAAGAACCTTGTTAAACGTAGCTAACGGAGCTACTAATGTCACTAATAATAACCAGATAAGCAATGGTGCTGGTTATATTACAAGTAGCTCGTTAAGTAGTTATCTACCTAAATCAGGTGGTACAATGTCAGGTACTATAACTTCTTATAACATACAACCTTATTCTAATAATGCTTATGATTTAGGTACATCGTCATATAGATATAGAAACATCTACACCAATGACCTTAATTTATCTAACGAAGGTTCATCTAATGACGTTGATGGTAGCTGGGGTGACTGGACAATACAAGAAGGAGAATCAGACTTGTTCTTAAAAAATAACCGTTCTGGTAAAAAGTTTAAATTTAATCTAACGGAGGTATCATAATGGCATATTATGGAGATAATGCAATTCACGCTTGGGGTAATGCTAATGATAATGGCACTCTTCGCACTGGCTTTAATATAAGTGGTGTTACTGATAATGGTGCTGGAGATATGACTGCGACTTTTACCAATAGTGCAGCAAACGCTAACTATGCGACTAACATAAGCACTCAAACAACATCAAACAACGCAGAATCCGTAACTGCTGTTCATACCTCGGCAACAGGTTCTATACGAGTAAGAACTGGTTACACCTACTATGGTGGTATGGCTTGGTATGATTTTGGCAACCATGCTTTTCAATTTGCATGTTACTCATTATATTAAAAAATTATGGCAAATTCAGATTATGCTATCGTCTTTCAAAGCAACTTACCAGAATATCCGGGTGGAATAAGTATATGCCACCCTACTGATATAACTGATGAAACAGTTGAAGAGATAGCAAAAAAGGTTGTACCTACGGGTAAACCTTACAAAATTATTCCAAGTTCCGAAGTTCCAACAGATAGATCATTTCGTAACGCTTGGACAGTAGAAGATTCAGAACTTACAGATGGAGTAGGAGATTGAGTATTATTAAAACAGACATGACTAAAGCTAAAGAGTTATTTAAGACACGTATAAGAGAAGCTAGAGGTCTAAAACTAGCTGATCTTGATGTTGAATTTCAAAAAGCTTTAGAAACTAGCGCAGATACAGCTACAATAGTATCTAAAAAACAAGCATTAAGAGATGCACCGGCAGCATCTGCTATAGGGGCAGCAGCAACAGAAGCTGAACTTAAGGCAGCATGGGATACTGCTATATTAGGAGATTCACCTTATTCATAATGATACAAACCACCGAAGAATTAAAACAACAACTTAAACAATTAGTTGATACTTACAATAAAGCTGTTGATACACAAAAACAGTGTAAAGAAAAAATCATAGCTGTAAATGCTGTGATACAAGATAGGGAGTCAAATAATGGAAATACCAGTGATGGTGCTTCCAAAGTTTCAGAAAGTTGAAACAGTAGAAATACCAATACCTACAGCTGACGTACCATACTATAAACCTATGGTAGTTCCTCCTAGCGATTTAAGAGATCAGGAAGAAGAACCAGTCAAAACTGTAGAAGAAACTCCCGAACCACCTACCCTAAAAATACCGTTTATTAAGCAGCCAGTACCTCGACCTTCAACCGAAGTTGTCGTAGTGGCAGCTACAACGGCGATTACAGCTGTGGCAGCTACAACAGTTACACAGCCTTTGATCGAATGGATACGTAAAAAAGTACAAAAATTCCTACAAGATAAGATCGC
>CETW01020035.1_pt1 | contig 14186 bp, 11 predicted proteins | sample 361381 | NCBI WGS metagenome assembly CETW01 (sample SAMEA2620570, study PRJEB7988) | marine metagenome | isolation source: saline water (ENVO:00002010), including
ATTTTTTTTGGATTCTTTATAACCACACTCAATCCTATATCATTATCAAATGATTTTTTTTCTATTTTTTTTTCAGGTATGATTGCTATTTGTGCTATGATTTTACCTGGATTATCAGGGAGTTTCATTTTACTTATACTTGGGAAATATTTTTATATTATTGAGGCTGTTAAAACTTTAGATATTTATATTTTATTTATTTTTATAAGTGGTGCCTTAGTTGGACTTTTTTCTTTTTCTAGAATCATTTCTTTTTTCTTAAAAAAATTCTATTATAATTCATTGTTTTTTTTGGTTGGATTAATGTTAGGTTCATCTAATAAATTATGGCCTTGGAAAGTAGAAGATGATAATGTTTCACCTTTTTTTTATAGTGAATTTTTAAATGAAAATAATTATATAATGTCTTCAATAATTATTTTTATTATTTCTGGAATTATTATTTTAATATTTGAAAAACAAAAACTAAAATTCAATGATTAAGTTAGGATTAATCGGATACCCTTTGGTTCACTCATTTTCAAAAAAATATTTCAATGAAAAATTTGATAATGAAAATATAAAAAATGTTAGTTATCAAAATTACGAACTCAAAAATATAAATGAATTAAAATCTCTAATAAAAAGAAATTCAGATCTAAGAGGTTTAAATGTTACAATTCCATATAAAGAAAAAGTGATTAAGTATTTAGATAAAATAGATGAAAAACATTTAAATATTGGCGCTGTAAATGTCATAAAAATTATTGATAATAAATTATTTGGAATTAATACTGACTATGAAGCTTTTAAGATTACCTTAAAAGAATGGTTAGATAATAGTTTTAATTCAAAAGCTCTCATTTTAGGTACAGGTGGTTCTTCTAAATCAGTAAGTTTAGCTTTAAAAGAATTAAATATTGATCACAATTTTGTTTCGCGGAAAAAAAGAAAAAATGTTTTTTCATATGAAGAACTTTTAGATATTAAAATTTTTTCTAATTATAAATTAATCATTAATACTACTCCACTGGGAATGTATCCTAAAATAAATTTACTTCCTAATATTCCATATAGCCTAATAACAAAAAATTATTACTTATATGATTTGGTATATAATCCTGAAACAACAAGATTTTTAGAAAAAGGTAAAAGAAAAGGTGCTAAAATAAAAAATGGACTTGAAATGCTTCATTTACAGGCAGAATTATCATGGAATTATTGGAATCAAAAATAAATAGTTTTGAAATTTGAATTAATATCAGATTTTAAGCCAACTGGAGATCAGCCGAAAGCAATCAGTCAATTGGTTAAATCGATAAATAATAAAGAGAAATCTCAAGTTCTATTAGGAGTAACAGGTTCTGGTAAAACATTCACAATGGCCAATGTAATATCAAAAATCAATAGACCTACTTTAATACTCTCACATAATAAAACTCTAGCTGCTCAACTATATGGAGAATTAAAACAATTTTTTCCCAACAATGCAATTGAATATTTTATTTCTTATTATGATTATTATCAACCTGAAGCTTATATCCCAACAACCAATGTTTATATAGAGAAAGATTTATCAATAAATGAAAACATTGAAAAAATGAGATTAAGTGCCACTTCATCTTTACTTTCAGGAAGAAAAGATGTAGTGGTAGTAGCTTCTGTTTCCTGTATTTATGGAATAGGAAATCCAGATGAATTTGGCAAGAATGTTATAAAATTAAAAATTGGTGATAAAATTGAATTAAAAAGTTTTCTTTTTAGCTTGGTAGATATTTTATATGAAAGAAGTGAAGATGAGTTTAAAAGAGGTAGCTTTAGAATTCAAGGAGATACTGTTGACATTTATGTTGCATATGACGATTTTATTTATAGAATTATTTTTTGGGGAGACGAAATTGAATCTATTTCAAAAGTAGATCCTTTGTCAAGTAGAAAAATATCAGATCAAGATTCACTAATTATTTATCCAGCAAATCTTTTTGTAACGAATAAAGAAATAATTGATATTGCGATGAAAGAAATTGAAGAAGATCTTCAAAATCAAATTAATTTTTTTGAAGAAGAAGGAAGGTTTGTTGAAGCAAAAAGAATAAAGGAAAGAACAGAATTTGATTTACAAATGATAGATGAAATTGGTTACTGTTCTGGAGTTGAAAATTATTCTAGGTATTTTGATAGAAGAAAATCTGGTATGCGCCCATTTTGCTTATTAGATTATTTTCCAAGTGACTATTTGATGTTTATTGATGAAAGTCATGTGACAATACCTCAAATTAGAGCTATGTGGGGAGGAGATAGGTCAAGAAAAACAAACCTTGTTGATTATGGTTTTAGATTACCATCCGCATTGGATAATAGACCTCTAAATTTTGAAGAGTTTGAATCTATGGTTAATCAGGTTGTTTTTGTAGGAGCTACCCCTTCTGAATATGAATTAAATTCTTCAGGTGGCTCAGTAGTCGAGCAAATAATTCGTCCAACGGGTTTACTTGATCCTATTATTGATATTAGAAGTTCTAAAAATCAAATTGATGATATATTAAATGAAATAAATGAAAGAATAATTAAAAAAGAAAGAGTGTTAATTACAACATTAACAAAAAGAATGTCTGAAGATCTTAAAAAGTTTTTTGATAATAGTAATATTAGAAGTAGATATCTCCATTCTGAGATAGATTCTCTTGAAAGGGTAAGTATATTAAGAGGTTTAAGGCTTGGGGATTTTGATGTTTTAGTAGGAGTAAATTTATTAAGAGAAGGACTTGATTTACCCGAAGTTTCTTTAGTAATTATTTTAGATGCTGATAAAGAAGGTTTCTTAAGAAATGAAAAATCTCTAATTCAAACTTCAGGAAGGGCAGCAAGACATGTAAATGGAAAAGTCATTATGTATGCTGATAAGGTGACTAAGTCGATGCAGGCAACTATTGACGAAACAAGTAGAAGAAGAAAAATACAAAAGGAATACAACAAAAAAAATAATATTAAACCAAAATCTGTCAACAAATCAAAAGAAAACATACTTGCACAAACTGCTGTAGCCAAAAAGAAAGAAGATATTAATTTAGCTTTTGAATCAAAAATAGAATTAGATCCAATTTTGAAAGATATGCTACCAGGTGAAATTGATAAGATTATAAAATTAAATGAAATCAAAATGAAGAAAGCCGCAAAGGATCTAGATTTTTTTGAGGCGGCAAGGCTTAGGGATGAAATAACTGAGTTGAATTTGTTAAAAGAAAAAAATTAAATTTTTGGTAACTCCCAATTATTATTATACTTGGGGGTGATTAAATTATTTGCCTTTTTATTTTCACCAAAATTTCCATTTTCTTTATCCCAATAAATTTTTTCTCCAGTTTTATAGGCAATATTTCCCATATGTGCATTTACTGCAACAATACTTCCTTTAGAAATATCACAGTTTAGTCCTTTTGGATTGTTTTCTTTTATACAATCAATAAAGTTTTTTGTATGTTTATCAAGAGCATTGCCGTAAGTTTTATTTACTTCAGCCCATGTTGATGTCTTTTTTGCTACGTCATCAATAAATAATTCTCCACCATTTCTATGGTCTTTTTGTGCTATCACTTGCCATCCAACTCTATTTACTACTAAGGTACCATGACTACCAATAAATGCTATTCCTTCACTCAATCCATAATTTCCTCCATCGATACCATTTGCATGTTCCCATAACAATGTAAAATTATCATATTCATATATTGCTTGAAGTGTATCTGGTGTTTCTGTATCTTGATTTGGATAACCATATTTTCCACCAGATGCCATAATTGAAATTGGATCTTTTGCTTTCATACCCCATAGAGCAATATCTATTTCATGTACTCCCCAGTCGGTCATCAATCCACCTGCATAATCCCAATACCATCTAAAGTTAAAATGAAATCTATTTTCATTGAATTTTCTCATTGGTGCAGGGCCTAACCACATATTATAATCAATGCCTGGAGGGGTATCTTTATCAGGCTTTTCATCAACCCATCCATACCACCCTTGATATGCCCAAGCTTTTACTAGTCTAATTTTTCCTAATTTTCCTGTCCACAAATAATCTATCGCTTCTTTATATTGACCCCCGCTTCTTTGCCATTGACCTACTTGAACACATTTTCCATGATATTTTGCTGATTCAAGCATAATATTTGCTTCAGTTATGGAATTAGAAATTGGTTTTTCGCAATATGCATGTTTTCCTGCTTCTAAGGAATCAACTAGATTAAGGCAATGCCAATGATCAGGAGTTCCAATCACAACTGCATCAATATCCTTATTTTCTAACATTTTTCTATAATCACTATATAATTTTGGTTTTTTTCCAGTTATCTTTTCAACATCATTACTTCTATTATCAAGAACATCTTTATCCACATCACATAGTCCTATACAGTTTGCTTCACTATTTTTTAAAATAGATCTCATATTACTCCATCCCTGTCCTTTGCATCCAATTACAGCAAAATTAATTTTTTCATTTGCAGAAATATTGTTTCTCATCTTTGCAATAGCTTCTAATGGCATTCCAGCTCCAAGTATTCCACCAAAGGATAAAACTGATGAGTTTTTAATAAATTTTCTTCTTGATTCTTTCAAAAGTTATTTGGATAAATTTTTATTTACTTCATCCCAATTTATAAGATTAAAGAAAGCATTTATATAATCTGGTCTTCTATTTTGATAATTTAAATAATAAGCATGCTCCCATACATCTATTCCTAAAATAGGAATACTATTTTCTTTACATACTCCTGGCATTAATGGATTGTCTTGATTTGCTGAAGAGCAAACTTCTAGATTTTCTCCTGTCTTACATAGCCAAGCCCAACCTGATCCAAACCTTGTTGCGGCAGCTGTAGAGAAAGCGCTTTTAAATTCATCAAAGCTACCAAAATTAGAATCAATAGCTATTGCAATATCACCATTTGGATTTCCTCCTCCATTTGGAGAAAGAATATTCCAAAAAAGAGAATGATTATAATGTCCACCACCATGATTTCTAATTGCAGGATTATCAGAATGATTTTTGCAAAGCTCTTCAAGAGATTTGTTTTCAAGTTCATTCCCTTGAATAGCATTATTCAAATTAGTTAGATATAGATTATGATGTTTTGTATGGTGAATCTCCATAGTTTTAGCATCTATATGAGGTTCTAAAGCATCATAAGCATAAGGAAGATGAGGTAGTTCAAAAGCCATTTTTCTGTATTTTAATTGTTATCATTAATTTCTTATCTAATATAAATAAATTATTTGCATCTATTTTCTTATTTTCTCAAAAAATGAATTAATTAATACTTTGGAATCATTTTCAAGGATATTATCGATAATAACTAATTTTTTATTAATCGATTCTTTTGATTTATAGATGTGTCCTCTTTCTTTATCTTGGAGCGAATACACTACTTTTTTTACTTTTGAAAGGAATATTGCTCCAGAACACATCATACATGGTTCTAGAGTAACGTATAATTCACAATCGTTTAAATATTTACTTCCCAAACTATTTTGTGCCGATGTAATTGCAATCATTTCTGCATGGGCCGTAGCATCATGGAGAGTTTCCATTTGATTATATCCCCTTGCAATAATTTTATTATTTCTAACAATTACAGCTCCTACTGGAATCTCATCTTCTTCATATGCTTTTTTTGCTTCTTTTAAAGCTTCCCTCATAAAAAGTTCATGTTTTTTTGTTTCTAAGGTCATATAAAAACTAAATTACTCATTTCATGACAAGATTATTAAAAAAACAAATCCTTTATTTATAAAACTATTATTTTTGTTTAAACTAAAATTCAAATGTTGAGATCTCATACTTGTGGAGAATTACGAATCAGTCATGTAGGGTTAAAAGTATCGTTGTGTGGATGGGTTCAGAAAGTTAGAGACAAAGGGAAAATGATATGGATTGATTTAAGAGATCGATATGGTGTTACCCAGCTAATCTTTGAGGAGGAATCTACATCAAAAGAAATTTATAAGATGGCAAGAGATTGTGGTAGGGAATTCGTTTTACAAGCCTCTGGAGTTGTTTCAGAGAGATCTGCAAAAAATAAAAATATTGAGACAGGAGATGTAGAAATCGTTGTTGAAAGCATGCAATATCTAAACAAATCAAAGGTTCCGCCTTTTATTATTGAAGATAAAACTGATGGAGGAGAAGAACTTAGAATGAAATATAGATATCTTGATCTTAGAAGAATTCCATTACAAAAAAATCTAAAACTAAGGCATTCTCTAATGCGAGAAACTAGAAATTATCTAGATAAAAAAGATTTTGTTGAAATAGAGACTCCTGTATTAATTAAATCAACTCCTGAAGGAGCTAGAGATTTTATTGTTCCATCTAGAATGAATCAAGGAGAATTTTATGCCCTACCACAATCTCCACAAACCTTTAAGCAATTACTTATGGTTTCTGGATTTGATAAATACTATCAACTCGTTAAATGTTTTAGAGATGAAGATTTGAGGGCAGATAGGCAACCTGAATTTACTCAGATAGACTGCGAACTTTCTTTTGCTGAAAGGAAAGATATATTTGATACTTTTGGAGGACTTATCTCTCATTTATTTAAAAGTGTTTTGAATATTGAGATAGGATCTATTCCAATTATGGAATATGATGATGCAATAAAAAATTATGGTACAGATAAGCCAGATATAAGATTTGAGATGAAAATAAATGATGTTTCGTCTATTGCAAAAGGAACCGGTTTTAACGTCTTTGATTCTTCAGAAATTGTACTAGCATTAGTTGCACAAGGGTGCAGTGAATATTCTAGAAAACAAATTGATGAACTTACTGATTTTGTATGTAAACCTCAGATAGGAGCAAAGGGTCTTGTATATATTAAATCTAATGAAGACGGTTCTTTTAAATCTTCAGTAGACAAATTTTTTGATCAAAAGAAATTAGGTGAGATTGCCAGATTATCTAAGGCAAACAAAGGGGATCTTATTCTCATCCTTGCAGGAGAAAAAAATAGCACATATAATGCTACTGCTGAGTTAAGACTGGAGATGGGAGAAAGGTTAATCTTAAGAGATCCAAGTATATATAAGCCTTTGTGGGTAGTGAACTTTCCACTTTTACAATGGGATGAAGAATCTAAAAGATTTCATGCGATGCACCATCCATTTACCTCTCCTTTGGAAGATGATATAGAGCTTCTTGACAAAGATCCAGCTTCTGTAAGAGCAAATGCTTATGATTTAGTAGTTAATGGAGTTGAAATAGGGGGAGGGTCTATAAGAATCTATAAAAGAGAGTTGCAAGAAAAAATGTTTAATGCTTTAGGATTTTCTGAAAAAGAAGCGAAAGAGCAATTTGGATTTTTGCTAAATGCATTTCAATATGGAACACCTCCTCATGGTGGTATAGCATTTGGTTTTGACAGAATTTGTGCTTTGTTTGGAGGAAAGGAGTCTATAAGAGATTTTATTGCTTTCCCAAAAAATACTTCAGGAAGAGATGTGATGATTGACTCACCTTCTAATATTGATTCTACTCAAAGAAAAGAGTTAGGATTATAAGTATTTCTTTATTTTTCTAATTTTATTCTCTTTCTACGTTATCCATAAAATATTTTTCCCATCCTGGTGTTGCAGCTTTTTCTTCATCTACAATTTTTTTAGCGTCTTCTAAAAGTTGTCTTGAATCAAAAATAATTCCATCTTTTATGGTGTATTTTATTCCTCCAACTCTTATTGCTTCATTATTTTCATTAATTTTTATATCACCAGTTCCATAAAGGTATTTGAGATTCTTTAATGGATTTTCTTCCATAAGAATCATATCCGCATATTTGCCAACTTCAACTGTTCCTATTTCTTTTTCCATACCTAGTGCTTCTGCTGCATTAAGTGTAGCAGATCTGATAACTTCTAATGGATGAAAACCAGATTCTCTAATTAGTTCAAGTTCTTGAATATAACCAAAACCATATAAATTATACATGTATCCTGAGTCTGCTCCTGCAGTAACTCTACCTCCTCTATTTTTATATTCATTAATAAAAGTCATCCATAGTCTATAATTTTCTTTCCATTCCAGTTCCTTTTCTGTTCCCCAATCAAAATATGCTGCCCCATGAGAATCTCGACCTGGAAGAAAAAACTTAAGAAGAGTAGGGGTGGTATAATCCTTATGCCATTCAAGTCTGCTTCCTCTTGCTACATCTCTAAAAATACTGTAGGGAACAAAAGTTACATCTATTGTAAAATCAAGATCTATCAATTCATTCATCACATCATTCCACTTTTTAGAATAAGGTTCTGCAGCCTGTTTCCATAGTCTTCCAGCTTCACCAAATCTATCTTGCTCATTCATATAGTTATAGTTTAAAGGATAGTTTTGAACTGTTCTATCATCAAAAAGTGCTTCAGGTAAACCATACCAATGTTCCATGGTGGTTAGCCCTAACCTTGCGGTTTGAAGAACATTCATCCATGCGACATCCATTTGTGCGTGATGGCATGCAGACCTTAAACCATATTTAGCATTTTCTTTTAATGCTGCAGAAAAAATATCTGGTCTAGCACCAAAAAACTTTATACCATCGGCACCATTTTCTGCATTTTTTCTTACCCATTCTCTTGCTTCTTCAGGTGAGTTAATTCCATTTTTTGATCCTTGCCCAAACCCAGTATAGGCTAAAATTCTTGGTGCAGTAATCTTATTTTTTTTACTGTCTTCTTTTTGTTTTAAAACCCATTTTAATCCATTTCCACAGCTAGGGTCTCTAATTGTTGTTATTCCGTGTGCCATCCATAGTTTATATACATAATCTGCTCTTCCCTTTGTTGTTTCTCCAATATGTCCATGCATGTCAATGAATCCCGGTAAAAGATACATACCATGAGCATCTATTTCTTTTGCTCCTTCTTTGGCTTTAGGCCTTCTTTCATCTTTTATTTTTAAACCTGGGTATCCAACGTTTCTTATGCTTACTATTTTATTATTTTCTACTACTACATCAACAGGGCCGGATGGCGGAGCTCCATTTCCATTTATCAATGTGGCTCCTCTAATTATGAGTTGATCGAATGGGCCTTGTCCTCTAAACCTTTCAGGTGGTTCTTTGATTTGACTAAGTAAAATATTACAGGAGAGTAATAGAATTGTGGTAAAAAATATATTGATTTTCATTTTGGTGTTAATTAATTTAAATGAATATAGAAAATTTAACAAAGATTACAAATTAATTTTAATTGGAAATATTATATTTAAACTTTAAAAAAAATTATTTGATATGGCGTTAACTTATTCTAAAATGTTACCATTAACCACAAAACTTCCAAGTTTTGATCTTCCTAATGTTATCACAGGAGATAAATTTTCTTCAAATAATTTATCTATGGAATGTGGTAAGGTTATTATGTTTATATGTAATCATTGTCCATATGTTATCCATTATCACGATCAGCTTGTGAAGTTAATTAATGAATATGTTAAAAAGAATATTGAGTTTGTTGCAATAAGTTCTAATGATGTAGAAAATTATCCTCAAGATTCTCCTGAAAATATGAAAATTCTTTTTAAAGATCTTGGTCTTACAATTCCATATCTATATGACGAATCGCAAGAGATTGCAAAAAAATATTTGGCTGAGTGTACGCCGGAATTTTATTTTTTTGATAAAAATAATTCACTAATATATCGTGGAAGAATGGATGAATCTTCGCCTCGAAATGGAATAATGCCATCTGGTGAAGATTTAAGATCCGCAATTGACAATTTTATTTCTGAAAACGAAATTGATAATAATCAATTTCCGAGTATGGGATGCAATATAAAATGGAAATAGAATAATCTAATATTTCTAAAATCAGTAAATAAGGTATCATTTTCTTAAAAAATATCTAAATTACATTCCCTTAAATTAAAAGTAAAAATATGAATGGAGATATTATTTCAATAAAAGACAAAAACATGGTTGTAGGTAGCAATCCTATTATACCTTTTATAGAGGGAGATGGAATCGGTGTTGATATTTGGCCAGCAAGTAAAAAAGTTATAGATCATGCTGTAGAAAAAGCTTATCAAGGTTCAAAAAAAATTGAGTGGTTAGAAGTATTAGCTGGAGAAAAAGCATTTAATCAAACTGGTGAATGGCTTCCTCAAGAAACTCTTGATTCATTTAATAAATATTTAGTTGGAATAAAAGGTCCTCTTACTACACCTGTTGGAGGTGGAATCACTTCATTAAATGTAGCTTTAAGACAGAAGCTAGATCTTTTTGCATGCGTAAGACCTGTTAGATGGTTTGATGGTACCCCATCTCCAGTTAAAGATCCAAGTACTACTGATATGGTGATTTTTAGAGAAAATACTGAAGATATTTATGCTGGAATTGAATTTGAGAACGGCACAAAAGAAAATCAAAAAATCAAATCTTTATTAAAAGAAAATTTTGAACAAAGATTTAATAAAATAAGATTTCCAGAATCAAGTGGAATAGGTTTAAAACCAATTTCAGAAGAAGGAACTTCAAGGTTAGTTAGATCTGCTATTGATTATGCTATTAAAAATAAAAGAGATTCAGTCACCTTTGTTCACAAGGGAAATATTATGAAATATACTGAGGGTTCTTTTAGAGACTGGGGGTATAAAATAGCAAAAGAAGAATTTGGAGCGAAAGATTTAGATGGTGGTCCATGGCAAGAAATAAATATTGAAAATAGAAAAATAATTATTAAGGATGTTATTGCTGATGCTTTTTTACAACAAATTCTATTAAGGCCAAAAGAATATTCTGTAGTTGCAACAATGAATCTAAATGGAGATTATATTTCAGATGCTCTAGCTGCGATAGTTGGTGGCATTGGAATAGCTCCAGGAGCAAATATAAATTATGAAACTGGTCACGCTATTTTTGAAGCTACACACGGAACTGCGCCAAAGTATGCAGGAAAAAATAAGGTAAACCCAGGTTCGGTTATTTTATCTGGGGCTATGATGTTAGAACATTTAGGATGGGTCGAAGCTAAAGATCTTATTCATAAGGGTATAACAAAATCTATATCTAGCAAAAAAGTTACTTATGACTTTGAAAGATTAATGGATGATGCCACTTTACTATCATGTTCTGAATTTGGAGAAGAAATTATAAAAAACATGTAATCTATGACTAAAAAAGAAAAAATAATAGTCTTTGATACTACTCTAAGGGATGGAGAACAAGTTCCTGGGTGTCAGCTTAATTCAAAAGAAAAAGTTGAGATTGCTAAAGATCTAGAGGATCTTGGAGTCGATGTTTTAGAAGCTGGTTTTCCAATTTCTAGCCCTGGAGATTTTAATTCTATTGTAGAAATTTCTAAAAACGTTAAAAAACCTATTATTTGTGCACTTAGTAGAGCAGTTGTAATGGATATTGATATGGCCAATTTATCTCTTAAGGATGCTAAAAGAAAAAGACTTCATACTGGAATTGGTGCTTCAGATATTCATATTAAATATAAATTTAAATCTACAAGAGAGAAAGTATTAGAACAAGCTGTTTCATCTGTAAAATATGCTAGAAAATACTTTGATGATATTGAATTTTATCCTGAAGACGCTGGAAGGGCTGATCAAGATTTTTTATCTAAAATGGTTGAAGAAGTAATCAAAGCAGGTGTTACTGTAATAAATATAGCTGATACAACAGGATATAATTTACCTGATATGTATGGTGAAAAAATTAAATTTTTAAAAAATAATGTTCCTAATATTGATAAGGCCACAATTTCAGTTCATTGTCATAATGATTTGGGATTAGCTACAGCTAATTCAATTGCAGGATTACAAAATGGTGCTCGACAAGTTGAAGTCACGATGAATGGTATCGGAGAAAGAGCTGGAAATACTTCTCTTGAGGAAGTAGTAATGGCTCTTCATGCTCATAAACATTTAAATTTCAGAACCGATATAAATACAAAAAAAATTGTTCCATTAAGTAAAAAAGTTAGTAAACTAATGAATATGCCTGTGCAGAGAAATAAAGCAATAGTGGGAGCAAATGCATTTGCTCATTCATCTGGAATACATCAAGATGGTTTTCTTAAACATAGAGAAACGTATGAAATTATAGATCCTGAAGTTGTAGGGGTTGATTCTTCTTCAATTGACTTAACTGCCAGAAGTGGAAGAGCAGCATTATCTCATAGACTTTCTTTATTGGGTATTACACTAAGTAAAATTGAGTTGGAAACACTTTACACTAAATTTCTTGAGATGGCAGACAAAAAGAAATTAATTCATGATGAAGATTTATATGAATTAGTTAAGAAAAAAAAATAATTCATTAATATGAATCACCCTAAAACCTTATTTGATAAAGTATGGGAAGCTCATGTAGTAGACGAAATTCCTGATGGTCCTAGTATTTTATATATAGATAAACATTTAATTCATGAGGTAACTAGTCCCCAAGCTTTTTTAGGGTTAAGAAAAAGAGGACTTAAGGTTTTGCGGCCTGAAAAAACTATTGCAACTGCTGATCACAATGTTCCGACATTAAATCAACATTTACCTATTAAAGAAGAATTATCTAGAAATCAACTAAACCAACTTACAAAAAACTGTAAAGATTTTGGAATTGAATTATATGGACTTGGTCATAAATATCAAGGAATAGTTCATGTTATTGGTCCAGAACTTGGAATAACTCAACCAGGGATGACAATTGTATGTGGAGATAGTCATACTTCAACTCATGGAGCATTTGGTTCCATTGCTTTTGGAATAGGTACAAGTGAGGTAGAGATGGTATTAGCAACTCAATGTTTACTTCAAAAAAAACCTAAAACCATGTTGATTGAAATAAATGGAGAATTACAAAAAGGAGTTTATTCTAAAGACATAATATTATACATTATTTCAAAAATTTCTTCTTCAGGTGGAACAGGCTATTTTGTAGAATATTCTGGTTCTACAATTTCTTCTCTATCAATGGAAGCTAGAATGACTATTTGTAATATGAGTATTGAAATGGGTGCTAGAGGAGGTATGATTGCTCCTGATCAAAAAACTTTTGACTATGTTGAAAATAAAAAATTTTCACCTGATGGTATTGATTTTCATAATAAAGTAAAGTATTGGAAAACTTTGGTTTCTGATAGCAATGCTAAATATGATAAGGTTTTAAAATATGATGCTAAAGATATTGAACCCATGATAACATATGGAACAAATCCTGGAATGGGAATGAAAATAAGAGATAAAATACCTGAATTACCAATGGAGGGATCTAAAGATTCATTTCATAAATCTTTGAACTATATGGGTTTAAAATCTGGAACTCATTTATTAAACAAAAAAATAGATTATGTTTTTATAGGTAGTTGTACCAATTCAAGAATGGAGGATTTAAGAATAGCAGCGAAATTTATTGATGGAAAACAAAAAGCATCTGGTGTTAGTGCATGGGTAATTCCTGGTTCAAAGCAAGTTGAAAAAATGGCAAAAGAGGAAGGAATAGATAAGATTTTTAAAGATGCAGGTTTTGAATTTAGACAACCAGGTTGTTCCGCTTGTCTTGCAATGAATGAAGATAAAATACCAAAAAATAAATTTTGTGTTTCCACTTCAAATAGAAATTTTGAAGGAAGACAAGGTCCAGGTTCAAGAACAATGTTAGCTAGTCCTTTAACTGCTGTTGCCACAGCTGTAAATGGATATGTAACAGATGTTAGAGATTACATTTAATTATGGAAAAATTTAATAATATTTTATCTAAGGCAACACCGATTCATATTGAGAATATTGATACAGATCAAATTATACCAGCAAGATTTTTGAAAGCTGTTTCCAGAGAAGGTTTTGGAGACAATTTATTTAGAGATTGGAGATATGACAACATGAATAATCCCATTGAAGATTTTATATTAAATAGAGCGGATAAAGAAAATAAAATATTAGTGGCAGGAAGAAATTTTGGATGTGGTTCAAGTAGAGAGCATGCTGCATGGGCGATCTATGATTTTGGATTTAGGGTAGTAGTGAGTAGTTTTTTTGCAGATATATTCAATAATAATGCATTAAATAACGGTTTATTAACTATAAAATTAAATGAAAAATCTTTAAGTAAAGTTTTTGAACTAATCAGAGAAAATGAAAAAATTGAATTTAATGTTGATTTGGAGAATCAAGTTTTTTTTACTAATAATGGATCATTCAATGAGTCATTTAGTATTAACAG
>CETW01028215.1_pt1 | contig 14138 bp, 15 predicted proteins | sample 361381 | NCBI WGS metagenome assembly CETW01 (sample SAMEA2620570, study PRJEB7988) | marine metagenome | isolation source: saline water (ENVO:00002010), including
TCATATTCAGGCACTCCAGCAATCAATGTAATAGGATCTAATTGAATGATAGTTGCACATATCTGACCTCTTTCTAAAAAATTTCCTGGTTTAACAATTTGTTCGATAAATCCTGAGAAAGGAGCCTTAACTTCTGTTCTATTAAGTTCAACAACGCCTAAGCTACAAAGAACAGTATCTTTTTTAACATATGCACCCTGAATCGCCCCAATTTTGACAACTTCACCCGATGTTTTTGCTTTAACATTAATCCTTTTTTCTGACTTTGTAGAGGCTTTAAGCTTTATCAAAGGTTGATACTCTTCAGCTTTACTTAATAATGTTTCCACATTAAATAAGTCACCTACTTCACTTGGTTTTTGAAACTCATCTTCTTTAAATAATCCGGAGATCATCCATAAAAGAATAGGTATGAGAATGTATAAAGATATTCTAATGTTTTTAGTTATTTTCATAATGCATGGTTTTTAAAAATACTGCCAATAGTTAATTTTTTATCTAAATTTTGTGTTTATTTCTAAGTTTTTTAAATAAATTCTTATTAAAAGGCTTAAGTACTCTATTATTTTTCTTGTCTTGGATGCTAAATTTCTTTCCTTTTTGAACCTCTCTTTTTAAAGAAATAAAAGTTTTTTTGAAGAGTTCAAAAGTTTCCTTAGAATCCCTTTCATTTAATATATCCCATCCAACCTTCTTACCAGCATAAAAGACAACAGGATGAGACCAATTAAATTTTTTTCTTGGTTGATACGATCGTCTTGCTTCCAAATATGCCTCTTCTACGGATGGAAATCCATCATTTTTATTAATATCATCACAAGCCTTTATTAAGTCAGTTAGAGTTGGAAGATATGATTGAGAAATAATAACATTTTCAATTCCCTCAAGAATTATATCTGCAGGTACGTTTTTTAAGCTTACCGCCCAAAGCTTTTTACCCTCTCTTAATTTTTCATCCGTCCCAAAAACTTTATAAAATTGATAATGATATGCTAGCTCAAGTTTTAGAAACAATGAATCAATTGCTTGAACTAAATCTTCTTTAGTCGAGGTTGATTTCGTTTGCCCATGTTGTATCATTTTTTCTTGCTTTAAAGTCTTTTGAGTACTGTCCTGGCTCAGAATATTTCTTATCTTTTTCATTGTTACCCATATTATCATTAATCATATGTCGTCTTTTGACATGATCAATAAATTTAGAATTCCATGTTGTAAAAGCTGCGCCTTTATCTTTCCAATACAGAATAAATTCTCTAAGATATTTTAACGCAGAATCTTTTGTGATTTCTGACAAATTTAGGATATCAAATACGTCATCATCAGGGAACCATTTTTCATCAATTGTATAAGGAAGGCTTTTTTTAGAGTTGCTTTCTTTTGCCCATTCTCTTCTAATGAAATCAAGAAAAGTAATATTCCAATTATTTTTCTTTTGGCCTCGTTCAGTCCAGTATACTTTAAATTCTTTCAGTTTTAGATTAATGAAATCATTAGACATTTCTGTCATTTTAATTATCTCAAGAGTATCATTTGAAGGCCTCCAATCATTATCTATTTTTCCGGATTTTGAAGTTTGTGGTGGCTTTTTAACAACGTAATGATTTTTTTGTGATTTTTGATTTAATTCAATTAGATTAAATTTATTTAACTTATTAACTGATTCTTCAATTACGTTTTGATTCATAAAGGGTATATTATTACTTATAGACTCTAAAATATTTTCATAGGATGAAATCTCATTTAATTTATTCTTCTTAAATAAATTAAGAATAATCGCACATTCTAATCCTAGTGTTTCAGCAACCTCTTTTGAGAATGATAAGTTTTCTTCTATACCCAATTAAACTATTTACCTCTTTTATTAATAATAGCTTCATTAAGCATTTTTAAACATATTAAAGTATCATCCCAACCCAAACATGCATCTGTAATACTCTGTCCATACTTTAAGTTTTCTGTAATTTTCTGATTTCCTTCATTTAAGTGACTTTCAATCATAACCCCTTTAATGTTGTGGTCTCCGTTTATGATTTGATCACAAATTGATTCAACAACTGGAATTTGTTGTTTAAATTTCTTTTGACTATTTCCATGACTAGCATCAATCATAATTGATTCATTTACTTCCGCTTCTTTTAATGCAGTTAGAGTGCTGTTAATTGATTGAGTATCATAGTTGGGTGTTTTTCCTCCCCTTAGAATAATATGAGCATCGTTATTCCCAGAAGTTTTAAGCATCGCTATATCTGCTTCTTTTGTTGCTCCAAGAAAAACATGCGAATGATTTGCAGCTTGTATTCCATCTATTGCAGCCTTTAGACTTCCATCAGTCCCATTTTTAATACCAATTGGACAAGATAAACCTGATGCAAGTTCTCTATGAATTTGGCTTTCTGCAGTTCTTGCTCCAATCGCTCCCCAAGATATAACATCCGTGACATATTGAGGTGAGATAGGGTCAAGGAATTCAGTACCTGCTGGTAATCCTAATTTGGCAATTTCAATTAATACCTTTCTAGCTAATTCAATACCTTTGGATATGTTATATGTCTCATTAAGGTCTGGGTCATTAATTAAACCCTTCCATCCAACTGTAGTTCTTGGTTTTTCAAAATAAACTCTCATTATGATCAATAAGTTCTCATGAAAATTTTTACTTTCATTTACTAACTTATTTGCATATTCGATTGCACTTTCTGGGTCATGAATTGAGCAAGGGCCAACAACAACGAATATTCGATCATCTTTATCGTGAAGTATTTGGCTAACTTGATTTCTTGTACCGTATACAAGTTTGGCAATATCATCATTTATTGGATATTTATTAACTAGCTCATATGGAGCAGGCACTTTTCTTCTATCTATAATCCTTGTATTGTCAGTCGAATAATTCATATAACCTTATTTTATATCTCTAATTTGAAAATGAATAAAATATTATTAAATGAAAGCGAAATAATAGAAACAATTAAAGTTAAATTATTTGATAATAATTTTATTATTTATATTGAATATTTTAAGGAAATGCACAAGATATTGTATTAAAATAGATAAAACTTACACTATATAGTGTTTATTTATGCAAAATAACAATCTTGCACAGCTTGAACTTCCAACTGTAATGGGACAAGAATATGAAGAGATGCCAGATGATCTCTTTATTCCTCCAAATGCTCTAGAGGTTTTTCTTGAGTCATTCTCTGGACCGTTAGACCTTCTTTTGTATTTGATAAAAAAAGAAGATATAAACATTCTTGATTTAGACGTATCTAAAATAACAGATCAATATCTTGAATATATTGAACTAATAGATTCTTTAAAATTTGAATTAGCAGCAGATTATCTCGTTATGGCAGCAACTTTAGCTGAAATTAAATCTAGATTAATGCTGCCAAGGGAATCATTTGAAGAAGAAGAAGAAGACCCAAGAGCTGATCTAATAAAACGACTGCAGGAGTATAAAAGGTTTAAGAATGTTTCTGAAAAGATAGCATTACTTCCAAGAATTGATAGAGATTTTTTTACTGCTTCAGCTAAGTTACCAAAATTTGAAAAAGAAAAAGTTTTAGAAATACCATTAACAAAAGATGAAATATATAACTCTATTCTGGAGGTCTTAAGAAGACCTAATTATAAGACTAATCACCAAGTTGACTTTGAAGAACTTTCTACCCAAGAACGCATTCAAATGATTTTAGATATTTTATCAAAAACTAATGTGATTAGATTTTCAAAAACATTAAAAAAGTACGAGGGCAAAAAAGGTATTGTTGTAACTCTACTTGCTTCTTTAGAGCTGGCTAAGGACGGTTATATAGAGCTAATTCAAAATAAAAGTGAAGAGTTATTTATAAAATTATCTGGGAGAGTATAAATTGAATATTGATCTGATAAATTCTATTGAAGCTATACTTTATGGAGCAGGAAGACCAATCACCCTATCAGAGATTAGAAATATTCTTAGCAATAATAATGAAAGTAATTTTGAACTATCTGCTATCAAAAAAGCATTAAATTTTCTTGAGCAAAGGTATGCAGACACATCAATAGAAATCCATGAAGTAGCCTCTGGTTATAGGCTACAAATTAAACAAGATCATAGTCAAAGTCTTGCAACTCTATGGAATGATAAGGCACCACGAATGTCAAAAGCATTGATGGAAACTATTTCAATTATTGCATATAAACAACCTGTAACAAGAGGTGACATAGAAGATATAAGAGGAGTCTCAGTAAGTACAAGAAGTATAAGATCATTGTTGGAAAGAAATTGGATAAAAGTTTCAGGTTATAGAGATGTTCCGGGAAGACCAGCTCTTTACATAACAACTAAGGATTTTTTAGATGACTTAAATTTAAAAGTTATTTCTGATCTCCCAGAATTACCAGAAATAAATGATACTTCTGAGGATGACTTGCTTTCAAAAGTTGTTTAATTTATGGCAGAAAGACTGCAAAAATTTCTGGCTAGATCTGGAATAGGATCAAGAAGAGATTGTGAAAAATTAATTAAATTAAATAAAGTTTTTGTTAACGGACAAATTGCAAAAATTGGATCTTCAGTAAATAAAAATGATATTGTTGAATATGGTGGAAAAACCTTATCTTTTATTAAAACCGAAATAAAGCTTCTTATACTAAATAAGCCGGAAGGTGTTCTTTCTTCAACTAAAAGAGAAAAAGACATACCAATAGTTTTTGACTTTCTTCCTGAATCGAAGCTTAAGACAAGATGGATATCGGTTGGAAGGCTTGATATAAATTCGTCAGGATTAATGTTGTTTACTAATGATGGAGAGTTTGCAAATTTTTGCATGCATCCATCATCATTAATTGACAGGGAATACTTAGTTAGAGCTCGCGGGGATTTTTCAAATGAAAAAAAACGTAAAATGCTTGATGGAGTAATTATTGATGGAGTGAAGTACCAATTATCAGATGTTGTTGAGGGGGAAAAGAACTCCTCAAATCAGTGGTATTCAGTTTGCTTGATGTCTGGTAAAAATAAAGAAGTTAGAAAAATATTCAAAGCATTTGATTTAGAAATAAGCAGACTTAAGAGGACTAGGTTTGGACCAATATTTCTTCCATCAAGTCTTAAGAAAGGAAAATGTATTGAATTATCGAATAAAGAAATTGATGCCCTAAAAAACTATGGAAGATAGGAAAGCTTTTGAATTTCTGTACGATAGGGCTCTTAAGAAAAAATATAAAAATTTAGCAGAACATATAAAAAAGACAGGCCCTTTAAAGATAAAATTATCACGGATGAATTTTACTGATCACCTTTCAAAAATAATTGTTGGCCAACAACTTTCAGTAAAATCTGCTGCTGCAATATGGTCAAGAACAGAAGTTTTACTTAAAACAAATAAATACAAAAAAGTTAATGATAAATTAAATATAAAATTTAGAAATGCTGGATTATCAAGACAAAAGATCGAGTATCTTAATGGAATCATTTTTAATAAAAATCTTAACAATATAACCAAAAATGAATTAAAGAATATGAGCCCATCAGACTTCCATGACTTTCTTATAGCGATAAAAGGAATTGGACCATGGTCAATTGAGATGTCTAGAATTTTTTATATTGGAGATCCAGATGTTTTTTCTATATTAGACCTTGGACTTAAAAATGCTCATATAAAAATGTTTAATATAGAAAGTTATAACAAAAATTTTTACGAACAATTTAGTCCCTACAGGAGTTATATGTGTTTATATATGTGGAGAGTTTTAGAAGACGAAAATGTAACTATATAGATTATAATTTATCACCATATTCTATATAGGTTCTTGAGGACGTTGCACTTTCTTCAGATAGCATCCATAAATAGTAGGCAATCAATTGATCTGGATCTTTAATTTGAAGAGGATCTTCAGCAGGAAATGCAAGAGCTCTCATGTCTGTTCTTGTGGCTTTTGGATTAAAGTTAAAAACTTTTAATTTAGGTATTGTTTCTAGCTCTTCTTTTAAAATTTCGGACAGTGCTTTTAGACCAGCTTTTGAAACGGAATAAGCGCCCCAATATGCTTTTCCTTCTTGAGCTACACTTGTTGAAGTAAAAATTAATCTAGGCATTTTGGAATTTTTCAAAAGTGGGATCATATATTTTGATAAAAGAAATGCACTAGTTAAATTAGTGCTCAGAGTTTTTTCCCAGTTTTTTAAATCATAATCTAGAATCGATGACATCTTTCCTAGAACGGCTGCATTATTTATTAATGCATCCAATGAGACATAGTTTTCAGAGATTGCATTTACAATTTCTTGAGCCTTATTTTCATCGAGATCTTCGAGATCGCATTTTAAGATCATGGGCTCTGTTCCATATTTTTTTTTAATTTCGTCATATATTAAATCTAATGCTGTTTCATTTTTTGAAAGCATAATTACATTCATACCTAGACTGCTTAGTTCCATTGTTAGGGATTTTCCAATACCTCTTGAAGCTCCAGTAATCAGGATATTCTTTCCTTTGTATTGATTTTGTTTTTTATTCATGAATTAATTTTCAAGATAATTTCGGTAGGCGCATCTACGAACATACAATCATATGTCTCTTTGTCAGTTTCTGTAAGAGAATATCCATATAAGCATCCAATTACAGATGCACCTGCTGAAATACCAGCTTTAAGATCATTCTGATGATCACCAAGAAACACGGTATTCTCAGGACTAACAGCGAGTTTTTTGCATGCTAGTAATATGCCTTCTGGATGCGGCTTTGAAACACTGACATCATCAGGGCAAACTACTATTTTAAGATTTTTTAGTTGAGGAAATGACTCAATAATAGGATCAGTATATTCGTGATATTTATTAGTAACCACCCCATAAAAAATTTTATTTTTATCAAGATAGTTTAGCACTTCCTCTATTCCGTCAAATAGATCAGAGCTTGCGGTAAGATTTTTTTTATACTCAAGCAAGAATTCATCTTTAAATTTATCAAATTCTTGATGATCCTCTTTTATGTTGAATGCATATTTAATTAGTTTTGATGATCCTTCTGAAATATGTGTTTTTATTTCATTAGAAGTTAAATTTTTTTTATTGTATTTGCTAAGCACATTATTCAATGAAGTAATGAAGTCAGGAGCAGTATCAATTAATGTCCCATCCAGATCAAATAGGACAAGTTTAATATTAGATTTTTTTTGCATACATTAAATAATTAACACCAAGATCATTATTAAGATTAGCCTTGTGAGTAATAGGGTTATAAAACATCCCTTTAGTTTCAATTAATTCAGCATTTGAATTTCTGACATAATAAGCAAGTTCAGAAGGCTTAATAAATTTATTAAATTCATGAGTCCCTTTTGGAAGAATATTAAAAATATATTCAGCACCTATAATGGCTGTAATCCATGATCTAGGATTTTTATTTATTGTAGATAAAAAAAGGAGGCCACCTGGTTTGAGAAGTTCTACACATGTTTTAACTAAATTTTTTGGGTCTGGAACATGCTCTAATACTTCTAAACACGTGACAATATCGTAAGTACCTGACCTTTCTTTGTTAAGAACTTCTGCTGTCTTTTCGAAGTATGAAATATTCTTATTATTTTTTTTGGCATGTATCTTTGCAACTTCAATTCCAGGCCCAGCAGCGTCTATTCCGGTAACAATTCCACCTAAATCATGCAGTGCTTCTGATAAAAGACCTCCACCACAACCAACATCTAAAATATTTTTATCTGTTAAATCAGTTTTTTCTTTAATGTAATTTGCTCTTAGAGGATTAATAACATGAAGTGGTTTAAAATCTCCTTTTTCATTCCACCATTCTTCTGCAAGGTCAGAAAATTTTTTAACTTCTTGTTTGTCGATATTTTCCATCTGTTTATTTTAACCTTTTAAACCTAATAAAGAATAACTAAACAATACATATTCTGTAGCGTGGCTACAAATTCAATTAATTAAAGTTAGCATCTAAGCTGATATTTTAATTTTATTGACTTAAAAGAGCTATTAATATTAAATTCACTACATAATTTAAGAAATTCAAACCGTGATAATTTCAGCATTAAAATCAAATAACCCGAGTGATCAAAGGTCTCCAATTCATAAAGATACTATTAAAACTCTATTAGATCTTGATATCGATATACGTTTCGAAGAAAGCATTGGTAAGGGCATCAATATTAACGACAAAACATTTGAAGAACTTGGTTTAAAAAAATGTAGCAGAGAAGATTGTTTAAGAAATTCAGATTTAATTATCACTAATCAAGCCCTTGATATCCAAGAGGTAGCTTTAATGAAAAAAGACTCAACTATTCTTGGAATGGTAAATCCTTTTAGCAACAAAGACTTTATTATTGAATGCTCAAAAAAGAATATTAACTTAGTAAGTATGGAATTTATACCTAGAATTACTAGAGCGCAAAAGATGGATGTGTTGAGTTCTCAAGCAAACTTAGCTGGATATGTTGCTGTAATTGAGGCTGCTAGACATCTTTCAACTGCTTTACCAATGATGATGACTGCTGCTGGAACTTTAAAACCAGCAAAGGTTTTTATAATAGGCGTTGGAGTTGCTGGCCTTCAAGCAATTGCAACAGCCAAAAGACTAGGTGCAAGGGTTGAGGCATTTGATACAAGAGATGTTGTTGAAGAACAAGTAAAATCTTTAGGTGCTAAATTCGTAAAAATTGATCTTGGTGAAACTGGTGAGACTGATCAAGGATATGCCAATGAATTAACAGACGAGCAAATTAATAAACAAAAAGAATTACAGGCAAAAGTATGTCAAAAATCAGATATCGTAATCACAACAGCCCAACTTTTTGGTAGGCCAGCCCCTTTATTAATTGATAATAGAACTATAGATCAAATGAAACCTGGAAGCGTAATCTTTGATATGGCTGTTGAGACAGGCGGCAATGTTGAAGGCTCGAAAGTTGATCGAATAATTGATAGAAATGGAATCAAAATTATTGGGATATCAAACCTTGCATCTCAAGTTTCAGACCATGCCTCATTAGCTTTATCAAATAATTATAATAACTGGATAACTGACTTTTTTGATAAAGAATCACTCACAATAAATTTTGATTTTAAAGATGAGATAATTGATAGCAGTGTTTTGGTATATTCAGGGGAAATTAAAAACGAGAGGTTTAAATAATGGAAGAATATATTTTACTTGGATTTGTGCTTATCCTTTCTATCTATTTGGGTTTAGAATTAATTTCTAAAGTTCCTAGCACATTACATACTCCCTTAATGTCTGGGGCAAATGCTATTTCTGGAGTTGCTCTAGTAGGTGCATTAGTTTTAAGTGGTGAGGGGCAGCTTCAAAATATACTAGCCTTTTTAGCTGTAACTTTTGCATCAGTCAATGTCTTTGGTGGATATTTAGTTACAAATAGAATGTTAAAAATGTTTAAGAAAAAATAGTCATGAATCTTCTTGAAAATATTTCAACAGAATTTCAAAATTTAATATATATATTTTCATCTATTTTATTTATAACTGGCATTAAGATGCTTGGCAAAGAGGATACCGCTGTTAAGGGTAACTTTTTATCAGCTCTTGCAATGTTTATTGCTGTGCTTATAACATTCGCAGGTCCTGAAATTACAATTGATCCATATATTATTTTAGCAGGCATAGGTGTTGGAGCATTGATTGGATCATTAATAGCTTTAAAGGTAAAAATGACCTCAATTCCTGAAATGGTTGCTCTTTTCAATGGGTTTGGTGGACTTGCAACTTTCTTTATTGCTTGGTCTGAGTTTAATTCAAATGCTGATAATACATTTCAATATGTATTAATAATGATTACAACATATATCGGTGGAGTAACTTTTTCAGGAAGTATAGTAGCCTACGGAAAATTATCTGAAAAATTAAGAATTCAAAAAGGTTCTTTTATAACAAAATTATTTACAACCTTTTTCTACATATCTTTAATATATTTGCTATATGCAGCATTTATAACTAAAACATTATCTCCATCTTTTGATTTCTATATCGTATTATTGGCTCTAACATTAATTGGTGGAATTGGTTTTGTTCTTCCTATTGGTGGTGGTGATATGCCAGTGGTAATTTCTTTATTAAATTCTTTCTCTGGTATAGCTGCTGCATTTGCAGGACTATTGCTAACAAACAATGTTTTAATTGTTGCTGGCTCTCTTGTTGGCGCAAGCGGTTTAATATTAACCGTAATAATGGCTAAGGCCATGAATAGATCAATTGGAAATATTTTATTTGTTGGGTATGCATCATCCACAACTAAATCAAGTTCTGAAGAGACTGGTGAAGTTAAACCAATTAATGTTTCAGATGCCTATCTTATTCTTGAGAATGCAAGCTCTGTTTTAGTTATACCTGGTTATGGAATGGCTGTTGCTCAAGCACAACACGTAGTAAGAGAGCTAGGAGAGCTCCTCGAAGCAAACGGTACAGAGGTAAAATATGGAATTCATCCAGTTGCAGGAAGAATGCCTGGTCATATGAATGTTTTGTTAGCAGAAGCAAATGTTCCATACGATGTATTAGTTGAGCCAGATGATGTAAATCCTATGATGGATACTGTTGATGTTGCTGTTGTAATAGGAGCAAATGATGTGGTTAACCCGTCAGCAACTGAGGAGCCTGGAAGCCCAATTTATGGCATGCCAATCATAGAAGCTCATAATGCAAGGACTGTTTTTGTTCTAAAACGTTCAATGTCTTCTGGTTTTGCAGGGGTGCAAAATCCTCTATTCTTTAAACAAAATACAAGAATGCTTTTTGGAGATGCAAAAGACTCTATAGGTGGCCTTGTATCAGAATTTAAAGAATAAAATATCCCATAAATATGTTAAAATAACAGCTAATTTTAGTAGAAATATTTATATATAAAACAAGGTTCAAATAAGCAAAAAATGAGTGATTTTGCCAAAGAAGTTATTTCAGTAAATATTGAGGATGAGCTAAAACAATCCTATTTAAGTTATGCCCTAAGTGTTATTCATGGGAGAGCCCTTCCAGATATTAGAGATGGTTTAAAGCCAGTTCACAGAAGAATATTATACGCAATGTACGATTTAAAAAATTACTACAACAGGCCTTATAAAAAATCTGCAAGAGTAGTTGGAGATGTAATTGGTAAATATCATCCTCATGGTGATTCAGCTGTTTATGATGCTATGGTCAGAATGGCTCAAGATTTCTCAATGAGATATCCAATAGTAGAAGGCCAAGGTAATTTTGGCTCAATCGATGGTGATCCCCCAGCAGCAATGAGATATACAGAAGTAAGGATGGCAAAAATAACAGATCAAATGCTTGGAGATATTGAAAAAGATACTGTAAGTTATTCACCAAACTATGATGGTAGTGAGCATATTCCAGATGTATTGCCTACAAAAATTCCAAATTTATTAGTAAATGGATCATCTGGTATCGCAGTAGGCATGGCTACAAATATTCCTCCTCATAACTTAAGCGAGGTATTAAATGGATGTATTAATTTAATCAACAATCCAAAAATAACAATTGATGAATTAATTAAAGATATTTCAGGTCCTGACTTTCCTACTGGTGGAACTATTGATGGCAAAGCTGGTATATACGAAGCATATAAAACTGGTAGAGGAATTATTCATATCAGGTCCAATACCTCTATCGAAGAAGAAAAATCTGGTAAGCAGTCATTAATAATCAATGAAATACCATTCATGGTCAACAAGGCTAAAATGCTTGAAAAGATTGCTGAACTAGTAAAAGAGAAAAAAATTGAAGGCATAACTGAGATTCGAGATGAATCTGATAAGGATGGTTTGAGGGTTGTGATTGAAGTAAGAAAAGGAGACTCTGTTGATGTCTTAGAAAATAATTTATTTGCACAAACGCAACTAGAACAATCTTTCGGTATAAATTTTACTGTTTTATCTGAAGGTCAGCCAAAAGAAGTCAATTTAAAAGAAATGCTTCAAGCATTTATAAAGCACAGAAAAGACATCATTACAAAAAGGACTAAATTTGATTTAAAGAAAGCAAAAGAAAGAGGTCATGTTGTAGAAGGTTTAATGGTTGCAATTGCAAATATTGATGAAATCATTTCTATTATTAAAAAATCAAAAGACCCAAAAATAGCAGCTACAGCTTTATGTAAAAAAATATGGAAGGCAGGACCAGTTGAGACAATTTTAAAAAAAGTAGGAAGTGATGCGTGCAAACCTAAAGGATTAAATAAAGACCTTGGATTAAAAGGAAAAAAATACAAGCTATCTTCAGATCAAGCAAAAGCAATTCTAGAGTTAAGACTAGGAAGATTAACTGGTCTTGAACAAGATAATTTGAGTAAAGAGTTTTCTGAGATAGTTGAAAAGATTCTTGGCCTCCAAAAAATTCTAGATGACAAAGCAACTCTTACTAATTTAATGATTCATGAGCTTGAAGAAATTAAGAATAATTTTGGCGATGAAAGAAAAACTTTAATAAATGATACAAGAAGGGGAATTACCAATGAAGATTTGATTCCAGAAGAGACCAGGGTATTGACTGTATCAAGAAGCGGGTATGCTAAAACACAACCACTCGATGAATATCGTGAACAAAGAAGAGGCGGTCAAGGTAAGGCAGCTGCATCAGTTAAAGAAGAAGACCTAATACAAAACTTATATGTACTTAGCAGCCATGTTCAAATTCTTTGTTTCACCACTAAAGGAAAAGTTTTTTGGCTTAAGGTTTATGAAATTCCAGTTGCATCTAGAACATCCAAAGGAAGACCTTTAGTTAATATGTTAAATCTTGACGATGATGAAAGAGTAAGTGAAATACTTCCAGTTGAAGAATTTTCAGATAAGTATTTTATTTTTATGGCAACAAGAAAAGGAATTACTAAGAAAACAAATCTTAGTTTGTTTGCAAGAAAATGGAAATCAGGCATCAAAGCAATAAATTTAGATGAAGATGATAAATTAATTGGAACTGCAATTACAGATGGAACTAAAGAAATTTTACTCGCATCCTCTGCTGGAAAATTAATCAGGTTTAAAGAATCCAAAGTCAGAGCTATGGGAAGAGCGGCTAGAGGAGTTAAAGGAATTAAATTAAAGAAAGATCAAAAACTTATTTCTTTAAATTTAGGCGATCCATCCAAAACAATCCTATGCGTATCAGAAAATGGATATGGCAAAAAGACCAACTTAGATGATTTTCCAATTCATAACAGGGGTGGACAAGGGGTTATTTCTATTAAAACTAGCGATAGAAATGGTCAAATGGTTGCCGCTACTCTTGTTGAAGACAATGATGGAATAATGTTAATAAGCGATAAAGGAACAATGATACGTACAAACGTCTCTCAAATTCCAACTCTCAGCAGGAATACGCAAGGCGTTAAAATAATAACGCCAAAAGAAGGTGAAAAACTCATGGAGTGTGTAACAATTCCTAAAGAAGAAGACGAAGAGGAATAATCATGAGGAAATGGAATTTCTGTGCTGGCCCTGCAGTAATTTCAGAAGAAGTATTATCTGAAGTCCAATCAGAAATTCCAGAATACAATGATATAGGATCTTCAATAATGGAGATAAGTCATCGATCAAAAATTTACACAAAAATTGCTTCTGAAGCTAAAGAGGATTTAAAAGACATTCTTGGCATACAAGAAAATTACGAAATATTATTTCTTCAAGGAGGTGCAACATTTCAATTTTCAATGATACCAATGAATTTTAAACATCTTACAGGATCAGCCGACTACATAACTACTGGTACATGGACAAAAAAAGCATTTATAGAAGGCTCAAAAATAATGGATATTAAAAATATATATTCTTCTGAGAATAATAATTTTACAAATGCACCAGATCTTGAAGAATTAGATTTTTCAGAAAATGCTTCCTATGTTCATTATTGCCCTAACGAAACTATCCAAGGAAATGCTATTCGTGAAGTTTCTAAAATAGACAAACCTTTAATTGCTGACATGTCATCTGTAATATTGAGCGAACCTCTAGATGTAAGCAATTTTTCTTTAATTTATGCGGGTGCTCAAAAAAATATTGGACCCGCTGGATTAACAATAGTAATAATTGATAAAGAATTAATGAATAATGGAAATCCCAATCTTCCAAGTATTCTTAAGTACTCAGAGCATTCTAAATTTGACTCAATGCTTAATACT
>CETW01035977.1_pt1 | contig 13731 bp, 12 predicted proteins | sample 361381 | NCBI WGS metagenome assembly CETW01 (sample SAMEA2620570, study PRJEB7988) | marine metagenome | isolation source: saline water (ENVO:00002010), including
TTATGCAGATGAAAAACAAAGCGAGTATCACAAATCAAATATAGAAAACTATCCTGAAGTAAAAGATTTTATGGAAAAATGGTTGAGTGTATCAATAAATAGGCACAAAATTTTTGAGAAAAATGTAAGGTCTCGTAAAGAACATCAGATCAAGTTTAATAATGTAACAAATACCACATTTAATAGTCAAGATAATGATGATAATTTAGTTGATAAAATTTTAGAATTAAAAAAACTTTTAGACGAGGGTATTATTACAAATGAAGAGTTTACTAAAATGAAAAAAAGAATATTAAATTAAATAAATGAATTTTGATTATGTAATTGTAGGTGCAGGATCTGCTGGCTGTGTGCTCGCAAATAGATTGTCTGAAAATGAGAATAATAAAGTAGCAATTATAGAGGCTGGAGATTCAAGTGATATTTGGAAAGTAAAGATGCCTCTTGCTCTTTTATACACGATGCATGATCCAAAATATAATTGGAAATATTATTCAGAACCTGAGCCATATTTAAATAATCGCAGAGTATTTTGTCCAAGAGGTAAAATGATTGGAGGATGTTCCTCACATAATGGCATGGTATTTGTAAGAGGAAACAAAGATGATTACTCTAGATGGGAAGGTTTTGGATTAAAAAACTGGTCATATGAAAAAGTTTTACCTTACTTTAAAAAACTTGAGACATGGTCTGAAGGAGAAAGTCAATATAGGGGCTCATTAGGACCAATGCCAATAAATCAGTCTAAAAATTCTAATCCATTATTCAAAGCTTTTATTAATGCTGCTGGTCAAGCAGGACACAGAACTAATATCGATATGAACGGAGAAGAACAAGAAGGATTTGGAATGTTTGACACAACTATGCATGAAGGGGAAAGAGCAGGTGTTGCAAAATACTATTTGAACCCTGTTTTAAAAAGAAAAAACCTTACAGTATTTAAAAATTCATTTGTTGAAAAAATTTTATTTGAAGGAAAAAAAGCTATCGGTTTTCAAGTGAAAATTAAAGGTAAGTTAGAAAAAATTTATGCAAGCAAGGAGGTAATTTTAAGTGGAGGATCAATAAATTCTCCACAACTTTTAATGTTATCTGGAATAGGTGATGCAAATCACTTAAAAGACAAAGGAATTGATGTTGTCAATGATGTTAAGGGTGTTGGAAAAAATTTACATGATCACCTGGAAACCTATATACAACAAGAATGTAAAACGCCTAATACATTATATACTTATACTAAATTAATACCAAAAGTCTTAGCTGGTATACAATGGTTTTTGTTTAAGTCTGGCCCTTGTTCTAAATCATTCTTAGAAGCTGGTGGTTTTGCAAAATCTTCACCAGAAAGAAAAGTTGCAAATATTCAATTTCATTTTTTTCCATCTTTTGTAATTAATCATGGTCTTGAAGATCCTAAATCGCACGGTTATCAATTGCATGCAAGTCCAAACCACCCAAAAAGCAGAGGTCATATAACACTTAACTCATCTGATCCATATGATTATCCAAAGATTTTATTTAACTATCTAAAAGAAGAAGAAGATTTAATCCAAACTAGAGAATGTATTCATGTTGCTAGAAAAATTTTATCACAACCAGCTTTAATAGAACATGCGGGAAATGAAGTAGGACCAGGTTCTAATGCTCAATCAGATGATGAATTAGATGATTATATAAGATCAAAGGCAGATACTGCGTATCACCCATGTGGCACCTGTAAAATGGGTGTAGATGAAATGGCAGTAGTTGATGAGAGTTTAAAAGTAAAAGGGATACAAAACCTAAGAGTCGTAGATGCTTCAATAATACCAGAAATTCCAAGTGCAAATTTAAATGCACCTGTGATTATGATAGCAGAAAAGGCCTCTGATATAATTTTAAATTCATATAATTAATTTATTTTTTTTGATATATCAGCGTTATGAATGTCAGAAATAATAACACTAAAGGTATTTTTTTTATACTTGGTGGTATGGCACTCTTTTCGGTTCAAGACTCACTAATAAAATTTATATATGAAGATGTTGCACTATATGAATTGTATTTTGGTAGGACAGTAGTTGCAGCTATTTTATTATCATGTTTTTTAATTTTATCTAAAAAAAAAATTGTTTTTAAAACTCATTATCCAGTTTTAACCACAATAAGAGTAACACTTTTTTTTGGAGGATTTAGTTTTTTTTATATATCGTTAACATTTATGTCATTAGCAATGGCAAATGCATTATTTTTTTCATGTCCATTTTTTATGTCTATATTTGCAAAATTTTTTTTAAAAGAACAAATAGGGATTAGGAGATGGTCAGCAATTGTAGTTGGGTTTATAGGGGTATATATAATATTAAACCCAGACTTTAATAATTTTAATTACTTTAAGTTAGCGCCTGTAGCATGTGCATTATGTTATGCTACATCAATGACAATAACAAAAATAACATCTGAAAAAGATAATATTTATACCCAAATGATATGGCTATATATATTCGCAATATTATTAAGTATTATAATTTATTTTATAGCTGGTGATGGAAAATTTAATACGTACTCTGATCCAACTATGCAGTTTATATTTAGAGAATGGTTTTCAAACACTACCGTGTCATTGCCATATATTGTTTTTATGGGGATTATTGCGTCAGTGTCTTTTTATTGTGTTTTTTCAGCATATAGCGTTGCATCACCTTCAGTAGTTTCGTTATTTGAGTATTCTTTAATAATTTGGGCGATGTTAGCTGGATACATACTATTTGAAACAATACCTGAGCCAAGAACTTTTGCTGGTGCAGCTTTAATAATTGCAGCAGGTGTATATATTTATATTAGAGAGAAAAAACGAGATCAAATGATTGCAACTGATACACCAAACAGATGAAAAAAAATTATATACCCACAATAAATATATCTTCAATTTTAAATAATAACTTCACATCTAATACATCATATAAGATAATAAAAAAAATTGAGAAAGCTTCAATTGAAGTAGGTTTTTTTCAAATCATAGGTCATAAATTAGATGTAAAAAAAATTTGTAATATAGGAAAAAAATTTTTTAATTCTCCAAAAAGTAATAAAATAAAACTAGCTCCAAATAAATGGAATAAAAAAAATAAACATACTTATAGAGGGTATTTTCCAAATGATGTTAATGGTAAAGAAGGATTAGATATTGGTGATTTAAAAGTTTCAGAAAGATATTCAAAAAAACTAAATAATCAATATATAGAATATTTAAATCTTAATAAATCGATTGATAAACAATCTATTAAAGCTTTATCGGATTATTTTGAAAAAGTTTTTTTGTTAGGAGACACTTTGTTTAAATGTATTTTATCAATGTATGGAAATGATATAAATAATTCAAAAAAAGTTTTTTCAAGAAAAAAGACTTTAAGTACGCTAAGATTTAATTACTACCCAAACCAGAAAAAACCTATTGAAATTTCTAAACAAGATGGTGTGGCTCTTGGATGTGAAACTCATGTGGATAGTGGAATATTCACTATTTTATATCAAGACAAAAAAGGTGGTCTCCAAGTTCAAGACAGAAAAAGTAAAAAATGGCATAATGTTCCTTTTAATAAAAAAGCATTAGTAGTAAATACAGGTAGAGCATTAGAATTTTTAACTAAAAAAAAATTTAAAGCAACAAACCATAGAGTTTTATGGAACAAAAAAAAAAGAATGTCAGTACCTTTCTTTTTTGAGCCTTCCTATGATTTCAAAATGCATCAATCATTTCTAAAACAAAAAAAATCAAAAAATCAAGGAATTAATTACGATAAATTTTTAAATAGCTCTTTAAAAAAATTTATTGAATATCAAAGGTAAAAATGGATCAAGTTATTATACTAGCAAGCTTTTATCCAAAACAAGACAAAGTTAATGAAGCTAAGAAGATTATATTTTCTATGATTGAACCCTCAAGATCTGAGGAAGGAAATAAAGTCTATAATTTTTATCAAGAGATAGATGAAAAGAATAATAAAATTATTTTCCATTTGTTTGAAGTATATAGTCATGCAAAAGCTTTGGATTTTCACAGAAATACAAATTATTATAAAGACTATAGGTTAAAAATAGTTGATCTATTAGAAAAACCTATAGAAGTTAAAATTTTAAATTCCTTAAACTCAATTTAAAAATTTAGACTAATAACCTAAATCTTTATCAATTTGATTAAGTAATTCTTTATTTTCAATAAAAAGTTTTAAATTTTTTACAAATAAATCCAATGTCATTTTTACGTAATTTCCATCATCATCAGATGAAACGTGTGGTGTAATTACTAAATTTGGTGTTTTCCAAAGTCTTGAGCTTTTATCTATAGGTTCAGGTTTAAATACATCTAATATGGCACCTGCAATCTCTTTACTTTCAAGTTTATCGCATAATACATCGTAATCTAAAGCAGATTGTCTGCCAATATTTACTATTCCACAAGATGGCTTTAGCAAATCTAATCTTCTTTTATCAATCAAATTCTTAGTCTCTGGTGTCTCAGGTAGTGCAAGATATAAAATATCTGCTTTTGGTAGTACCGAATCTATTTTATCTACTGTAATAACTTCAGAGCAACCTTCAACTTTTTTTCCTTTTTTATTTACTCCAATTATATTGGCTCCAAGTGGTGCCACAAGTTTAGCCATTGAAGAACCTAATGAACCCGTTCCTACAACGATAACATTTTTTCCAGCTATAGGATTTCCAAAAGTAGATACAAATTCTTTATTCTTCTGATTTGTAATAATTTTAGGCAAATGGTTTTGAAGCATCAAAACACTCATTAAACCAAATTCTCCAGCTTTCTTAGCGTGAACACCACTGCTATTTGTGATTTTTAATCCATCAAAGGTCCAACTAAAAGGGAACAAATGCTCTACTCCTGCAGCTGTACAATGAATCCATTTTAAATTTGGAGCAATACTCTTTAGGTTTTTTGTAGGAAAATCATAGGTAAGTAAAATTTCTGAATTTAACATTGACGAATTAAAATTATCTTCATCCCAATCAATAAAAAATTCTATCTGATCTTTAATTTTTGGTTCTTTTTCAAAAGCTTTTTCAATATGTTCTTTTGTAATTGTAAAATTTTTTTCACCTTCTAAATCACATGGAAAAGTGCCAGGTCGACCATGATTATTTTTAACATGTATTTTTAATTTCTTGTTTTTCAAAATATTCCCTTTTTTTCTATTTCTGATAATTTTTTAAATATAACTTGATCTCTATCTTTCATAGACATATTTTCTGTTTCAAACTGTAATTTCATTATATGTGATCCTATTGATTTCAGTAATTTTTTATCGTCAATATTTCTTTTTGGAGCTTTTAGAACTGTATCTTGTCCATATGTTTTAATTGTATCTACATATTTTTTTGGTTGTTCTGGTTCCTTTCCCTCTTTTAATTCTTCTATAGATTTTTTAATGTGTCTTCTGTAAGCCATAATACCTTGATCAGTAGGCATTAAATGTTCAGATTTATGTGCACTTATAGTTCCCATTCCTTCAACAGCTTCCGTGTCTCCTGGGCTTTTTTGTTTTTCTTCTGGACTTCTGTTAGAAATTTCACCAGCTTCAATTTTTTCATAACCTTCATTATTGTCATATTCTATGGGATCTCCCCTATCTCCAAAATTTGCCCAAGCAATTGCTACACAACTGTGATCATCAGTCGGAACTACCCACCTTGTAAACGAACTTCTTCCAAAATATTTAGTTTTTGTCCCATCCGCAGCAAATGCAGACCCGGCTTGTGTAAAATTAGGTAAAATTAATTCATTAATTCTAATCCAAACATTTTCTTCAACTCTTCTAATGTTTGCACCAAGATATTGAATACCTTTTTCATAAAATTGAATTTCTCCTAGTTGAGCAAAGCCTTCTGAAAACTGAATTCCTGAACTTTGTCCATGTAGAAATGAAGTATGGACAGGATCCATTATAGCATCTAATACCTGTATCCAATTACAATTATATTTTACTAAGTAAGGACTTCTTTTTTCATAAGAAATTTCATAACTATCATAATGTGGAAACTCAGGTATTTTATCCATTGGTCCTAAGTAGGCAAAAATTATTCCATTAAATTCTTTTACTGGATACGCGCCAAGTCTAAATTTTTCTCTAATTAATTTTGCTTGTTTTGAATCAGATTCTTCTCCAGGAGTTTCTAATATTTCCCCATCGATAGAAAAAAGCCAACCATGATAACAACACCTTATTCCCTTATTCTCAGTTTTTCCAAATGCAAGAGATGCTCTTCTGTGTGTACAATATTTGTGCACTAATCCTATTTGATCATTTTTTGTTCTAAATATTATTAATTCTTCACCAAGTATTTTAATTTCTAAAGGTATATTGCTTACTTTAGATGATAATGATACTGGGTGCCAAAATCTTCTTAAATACTCACCCCCAGGGGTTCCTTGACCTGTGTGAGCAAGCAACTTATCATAATCATATTTAATAGGTTGATCATAACCTGTGTATTTTTTTGTAATGAAACTCAACAGCAATCTCCTTTAAAACCTTAAATCCAAAGTATCTATTTTATTGAAATCTGGATAATTCGCAAATAAATTCGTTTTATAATTAAAGTTAAGTATGCCAATAAATCAAAAAAATAAAAATACAATCTTAGGATTACCCTCTGAATATTATAATAATAAAACTTTTTGGAAAAAAGAGTGTGATACAGTTTTATCAAATAATTGGCTATTTGTAGCATTTGCTCATGATTTAAAAAATCCAGGTGATGCTTATCCAGTATCAATTGCTGGAAAACCAATTTTAATAATAAAAGATCAAAAAAATAAAATATCTGCTTTTCATAATGTTTGTAGTCATAGATGTTTAAAGTTAGTAAATGAAAAAAAAAATTTGGGAAAAATAATTATATGTCCTTATCACTCTTGGACATATGATCTAGAAGGTAATTTAAAAGCTGCTCCACATATTGGTGGACCAAATAAACATAAACCTAAAGGATTTAATTTTAAAAACCACGGACTTAAACCAGTAAGAATTCATATTTGGAATGATTGGATTTTTATAAATATAAATGGTAAAGCAAAAAAATTTAGTGATTATGCTAAACCTTTATTTTCAAAACTTAAAAATATAGATTTTAAAAAGCTAAAATATATTGCCACATTAGATTTTGGAAAAATAAATACCAATTGGAAATTTTTAATTGAAAATTTTATTGAGCCTTATCACGTTCAATTTGTTCATAAAAAAACAACTAATCAACCCTTAAAGGATCATTATACTATTGTTGATGGTCTTTGCTATGGAAGTGGTGTTGATGTAAATCAGGAAGATAATCATAACAAAAGTGCTTTATCGGTTTCTTCAAAATATTTATCTCTATTTCCTAATTTTATAATAGGTACTTATTACCCTAATCAAATTGGAGTTTACCTAAATATCCCAATAAATGCTGAAACAACTACTCAAAAGAGAGTAATATATACAATAGATGGAAAAAGCATGTCTAAAGAAGAGATTGATATTACTAAAAAGATATGGTGGAGTGTACATAAAGAAGATCATGAAATTTGTGAAAGACTTCAAGAAGGCAGAGCTTCACCAGCATCGGGCAAAGGTGGTTTGCTATCCCCACACTGGGAAAAGGGGGTTAAAGCATTTCAAAAATTAATTATGAAACATGCTTTAAAAAATAAAAAATTTATGAAAGGAAAAAAAAATGTCTAAAGATGCAAACAATGTTTATAGACTTGCTCATACTATGATTAGAGTGAAAGATCTTGAAAGTTCATTTAATTTTTATTGTAAAACATTGGGTATGAAAATATTGAGAAAAACAGATTATCCTGATGGAAAATTTACCAATGCCTTTATCGGTTATGGAAAGGAAACAGAGTCTCCTTGTCTTGAATTAACCCATAATTGGGATCAAAAAGATGATTATGATAAAGGAAATGGATGGGGACATATATGTATAGAAACACCTGATGTTTATAAAGCTTGTGAAGACCTAGAAAAACTTGGCGTAAATATAACTAGAAAGCCAGGTCCGATGAAACATGGAACAAGAGTAATAGCATTTTGTGAAGATCCTGATGGTTATAAAGTTGAATTAAATGAACCGATAAAAACATAAAAAAGAAAGGTATAAAATGTCAAAAAAACCTCAACTATATAAGTTTAAAGATATCGAACATCGTCTTCAAACTTTAGAACCAGGCAAAAGTTATATAAAACCATTTGTTACCAGTAAAGTAAGTGACACTATGTGTGGTGGGCTAAATTTTTTAAATAAAGTTTCTGTGCCATGGGATTTAACTTGTGATGAAATTATTTATTGTATGGAAGGATCTTTCCGTTTGACTTGTGATGGTGAGTCTTATGTCTGCAATCCGGGTGATGTACTTTATGTGCCTAAAGATAATCATATAGCATATGAATGTGATGAAAAATGTGTAATATTTTATGCTGCCTATCCTCATGATTGGAAGCAAAAAGCAGGAATTACATTTGTCCCTGGTATTGATCCTGAGGATATGCCAAAATAAAAAAGTTTAAGGAGATTTTAATGAGCAAAAATGAAAAAATTTATTATGAAAATTTCAAAGATGCTGTTGAACGTAATAGAAAACAAATTCCAGCAGTTCATAAAAAATTAAAAAATGCAGGCGTAAAATATGTTCTTTCAAGCTGGATTGATCTCCATGGAATCCCAAAATCAAAACCTGTTCCAATGAGCGATTTTGAACAATTATGTTTGGGTAAAGGACCTCAATTCGCAGTGCACTCTATCTCCTTTGTGCCAGAGCTCACGCCTGCTGATTCAGATCAAGTAATGTTACCAGATTTAAACTCTGTATATATTTGCCCCTGGGATAAAACTACCGCAATAATATTTGCTGATCTTTTTTGGGAAGAAAAACCATACAACGTCTGCCCACGACAAGCATTAAAAAGAGCCATGCAGAAAGCACAGGATTCAGGCTATGTAGGTATGGCTGGTATTGAGCCAGAATTCATCGCGATGAAGTATGATGAAAATGGCAAGCCTGTTAAAGCAATTGATAATGATCCGGCTAAAGGAATAAGACCTAGAAGGCAAGCTTTTGGCTATGATGTTGAACATACATTAGATTCAATGCATTTTTTAAAAGAATTGATGGACATTTTAAATGATCTTGGTTGGATGTTGCATGATGTTGTTGCTGAAGGTGCCTATTCTCAATTTGAATTAGATTTTCATTACACAAATCTATTGGAGATGGCTGATAGATTAGTTTTCCTCCGAATTCTTTTAAAAGAAATAGCTAAAAAAAATAATATGTTTGTTACTTTTATGCCAAAACCAACAATAGGTGACTGGAGATCTGGGGCCCACATAAACTTTTCAATGCATGATAAAAATGGAAAAAATATTTTTAAGGAAAAAAATAATTGGTCTAAACATTCTATGTATGCCGTTGGAGGTTTGATGAAACATGCTGAAGCTTTAACGTCAATTACATGTTCAACCGTCAATTCGTATAATGGATTAGTGCCAAGAGTTGGAGGATTTGAAGGTGGAACAGTTACTTGGGCACCAACAAATATTACTTATGGACACAACAACAGATCTGCGCAATTCCGATTACCTCAAAACAGATATTGTATTGAAAATAGAGCTGCAGATATGACTATGAATGTTTATTTGGCTCTTGCTGTAACAATGTCAGCAGCTGTCGAAGGTATTGAAAAAAAAATACATCCAGGTGATCCTACAGATCAAGATTTATATGATATGTCTGAAAGCGAATTTAAAAGACTAGGAATTAAAAGACTACCAAGAAACTTATTAATGGCATTAGATGCATTTAAAAAAGATAAATTAATTGATGATGTTTTGGGAGCAGTAATGAAAAAATCATTGCTTGCATATAAAAATGATGAATGGGAAAGATACCATCAAGCAGTTACCGACTGGGAAGTTAAAGAATATTTAAGACTTTACTAATTAATGAGAGATTTTAACAAGTTTGAATTAGGTAATATCAAACTTTTATCTGGTAAAATACTAAAGTCAGCAAGATTAGTTTACAAAACTTATGGCACACTGAATAAAAAAAAATCTAATGTAGTGCTACTTCCAACTTTTTACACTGGTACCCATATTAGAAATGAGGGTTTCATTGGAAAAAATAGAGTATTAAATCCAAATAAATATTTTATTATTTCAATAAATATGTTTGGAAACGGATTATCTTCCTCTCCAAGTAATTCAAAAAAAAATCAACAAGGATCAAAGTTTCCAACTGTTACACTTTGGGATAACATTAATTGTCAGCATAAATTAATTGCCGAGAAGTTAAAAATTAAAAAAATAGCTCTAGTTACTGGATGGTCGATGGCAGGTTGTCAGTCATATCAATGGGCTGCTCAATACCCTAACATGGTAAAATCAATTTTACCATTTTGTGCATCATCTAAGACCTCAATTCATAATCATGTTTTTTTAGAAGGCGTAAAATCAGCTTTAACTGCAGATAAAAATTGGAATGGCGGTAATTACAAAAAACAACCAATAGCTGGTTTAAAAGCTTTTGGTCGTGTTTATGCTGGTTGGGCATTTTCACAAGATTTCTACAGAAAAAAACTTTACAAAAAAATTGGATACAAAGATGTAGAGAGTTTACTTAAAGATTGGGAAAATGATCATGCTAAAAATTGGGATGCAAATGATTTACTTCTCAAACTTAAAACATGGCAATTAAACGATATTAGCAAAGGACCAATTTACAAAAGTAATCATATTAAAGCTCTTAAATCAATTAGAGCAAAAACAATTTTGATGCCTTGTAATCAAGATCTATACTTTAGAACTGAGGATAATCTTATAGAACATCAATATATCTCGAGATCAAAGTTTAGACCGATAGACTCAAGTTTTGGGCATTGTGCTGCAAATCCCGGTAATGATAAAAACTTTCAAGATAAACTTGATAAAAATATCAAGGATTTATTAAATTGATTTGATAAATATTGAAAATATTACAAATTTAAGATATTATAGAAATATAAAGCGATACATAACTCGTCGTTACATCTTTTACGGAAGTGGGATCAGGTCGACTTTTTTAAATTTTAATATTTAAAGGAGAAAAGATGAAATTTGGATATTTTTGCAACACTACTAATTGGACAAAAAAACCCTACGATAAGCTTCTTGATGAAACAAAAGAAATTACTGAATACTGTGATCAAAATAACTGGGACTCAATCTGGTATACTGAACATCATTTTAATCATGAGGGAATGGAAGCTTGTACAAACCCGTTAATGATGGGAGTTGATGCTGCCGCTAGAACAAAAAACATTAGAATAGGACAAGCGTGTAATGTAATTACTTTTCACAATCCTATAAAAATGGCAGAAGATATTGCTTTATTAGATCAAATTTCAAAAGGAAGAGTAGAGGTAGGTGTTGGAAGAGGAATTTATGGAAGAGAAGCTATAAATTTAAATGTTGAAGCTGACATGAAAGATCAAGCTAAAAATTTTAGATTATTTTCAGAAACATTAGATATATTAAAAAAAGCATGGTCAGAGGAGTTCTTTAATCATAAAGGAGAATTTTATACTTATCCTGCTCCAGATTATGTATGGCAACATGATATGAGTCCACCAAGTGAAAAATTTATGGACATGGAAAATAATACGATGAAGAAAATTAGTGTTGTTCCAAAACCTTATCAAAGACCCTTCCCACCAATTCATCAAGTTGTTGATGGCATAAGATCTATTGAATGGGCAGCGCAACAAGGGATTAATATAATTATGTGGATACCAACTGTAAAAGCTCTAAAAATTAAATTTGAAGCATATAAAAATGCAAGATCAGAAGCTGAAAAAAGAAATGTTCCTATGGGTGAAGGTATTAGCCTTGTAAGAGATATGTTTGTTGCAGATACTATGGAAGAAGCTAAAGAAAAAGCAGGTGAACACATGGTTAATTATATGAGGTGGGTTTGTCACTGGAGAGGTCTAGGAAATCACATGGATCCAGGAGAAGAATTACCACAAACAAAAGGTAAATTAGATTTGTTGAATTATGAGTTTTTGCATAAAAGAAACATGCTTTTTGGAACCCCAGAATATGTAACTGAAAAAATTCATGAACTTAAATCAGAGTTAAATCTTCAAAATCTTCAAGTATGGTCAAATTTTCCAGGTACCAAACACGAGGATTGCATGAAGAGTATTAAACTTTTCACTGAAAAGGTAATGCCTAATTTTCAAGATGATTTAAGTACTGAAGTCAAAAAAGTTTCGTGATTCAAAAAAAAAGGCTCCTCACTGGAGGGCAAGCTGCAGTAAAATCTTTAAAAAAAGAAAAAGTAAAACATGTTTTTGGTTTAATTGGTTCTGCGACCATGGAAATGTTTGATGCCTTGTACCATGAAAAGAAAATAAAGTTTATAGGAGTAAGAGATGAAAGAACTGGTACTCATATGGCAGATGGATACGCAAGAGCATCTAATCAACCAGGAGTAATATTAGCAGGGCAGAATGGTCCAGGCGCAACAAATCTTGTGACTGGTATCGCTCAGGCAAAAGCTGCTTTTTCACCAGTTATCTCTATAGCAGGTTCATATTCAACAAAAGATAAAATGGAAGATGCTTTTCAGGGACTTGACCAACAATCGTTATTTAATCCAATTACTAAAAAAACCTGGACTGTGAAAAATACAAAAATTATTCCTAAAGTATTTAGTGATGCTTTTAGACTGTCAATGTTACCGAGAAGAGGTCCTGTATGTATTAATTTGCCAAGAAATATTTTAGCAAATTCTGAAAAATTTAAAATAAATGAAATAAAAAAATCTTATGAAGAAAATATTACTCTTAAATCAAATAATAAATTATTAAAAAAGGTAGTAAATTTAATAAACGGATCAAATAAAATAGTAATTATTGTTGGTGCTGGAATTAAATATAACTCTAAATTTAAAAAAGTTACTCGATTAGCTGAATATTTAAATGTGCCTATTGTTACCGCCGCAGGTCATGGTGATGCTGTACCATTTAATTATAAGTTAAATGCAGGACAAATGGGTCCTAGAGGTAATCCTGTTGCTTCCAAATTAGTAAAAGAAGCAGATATAATAATTGCACTTGGAACTAGACTTGGTTTTAATTCAACTTTTTATTCGTACGAAAATATAAATAAAAAAGCAAAAATCATTCAAGTAGAATTAGAAAAGAAAATGATTGGAAGATACTTTCCTGTTGAAATAGGTATTTATGCTGATGCAGCAACATTTGCTGATCAATTATATAATGAAATTAAAAAAACAAAATTAACAACTCATTTTAAAGAATGGACAACAAGATATCTTATCGAAAGAAAAAAATTTTTAATCGATAGAGATAAAATAAAATTTAAAAACTACCCTATTCAACCAAAAGGCTTATTTAAACAACTCAGACAAGTTCTGCCAAAAAATTCAGCAATTACATTAGATGCTGGAACACTTTGTTTACAAGCAACTGATGCCCTAGAATATTATGACCCACCCTCTCTTTTCACACCATTAGATTTTGGATTAGTGGGTTTTTCTTTTGCATGTGGATTAGGTGTAAAAGTAGCAAAACCAAATAAAAAAGTAATTAGTTTAATGGGTGATGGCGGATTTGGAATGACAATATCAGAACTTAGCACTGCAGTTGAATACGGAATTAATACGATTACAATTGTAATGAATAA
>CETW01098143.1_pt1 | contig 13681 bp, 5 predicted proteins | sample 361381 | NCBI WGS metagenome assembly CETW01 (sample SAMEA2620570, study PRJEB7988) | marine metagenome | isolation source: saline water (ENVO:00002010), including
CTCAAAGGACATAAATAGTCAAGTTTTATTTTTAAGGTGGTTATTATTAACTTAGTTTACCAAGTATTACATGATTAATTCCATTACCACTATTTGCACTTGGATCACGTATTATTATTCTAGGAGTACTATTACCTCCATCTAGTGTTATATTAGAAGAGGCAAAATCAGTTCCTCCACCACCAAGAAGCAAGTGACCTACAATCTTCCAACGGTTAGTACTACTATTACTCCCTATAAATCCACCTGTTGCATTTATAGTTCCTCCGAATTCTGCTGTACCATCAGGTTCTACTCTGAATCCTTGTGTGGCTATTGCTCCGGTAGCTAAATTGAAGTAAGAACCGTCGGTAGTAAAAGCTGTTCCTCCAGATAAATCAGTGCCTGCAACATCTCCAGATGAAATAATTCCAGTTTTAATCTTTCCTCCATCAATAGTTGTTATATTATTTGTACCGCCTGCTCCTAAATCGTCTGCTAACGAATCAAATGTAACGAGTCCTGTAAAACTTATTCCTTGTTGTACTCCTCCGAAAGTTACGGGTCCGCTTCCTGTCTGATTACCTGATGATAAAGTTTCAGCAGCGCTAAAAGGAATATAAAAAGTAGTGCCTCTACTACTACTAGCAGCAGGTGGACTAATACTCCAATTTGCTGAGTTATTACTGCCAGTAGCTAATGCAGGGGTGAAAGCAGCATTTGATAAAGTTGTAGCAAAATTATAGCTTGTAGAACCAGGTCTATCTGAATTACCGGGAGTAGTTGCTGCTGACCCAATCCAATATAAGTATCCAGTTATGTTTCTGGGAGCATCGTCTCCTGTAACACTAGCTCCCGCGGGGCCACCTTTAGCTTTTGTTAGACTTTGTACTGTGGTTTGTGTCCAGAATACATAACCATCTGAATTAGTGCTTGCTTCAGATTTTACCTTTATTGTATAAGTAATAACTTCGGTATCATCAGTATTCGCAGTAGCAGTATGATCACTAATAGTAACAATATTATTAGAAACACTAGTAGGACCTCCTAAAGTAACATCACTACCAGTAACCGTTATAGAAGAAATGTACCAACTACCCATAGCCATATTCGCTTCAGTAGTTCCACTTGGTAAACCTGGGCTACCATCTGTTTTACCAACATAAGTAGCTACTAAAGGTCCTCTGAATACTTCTATTGTAGTTCCTGAACCTGTTATTGTTCCTGTGAAAGTTCCATCATTAGCAGTACCATAAGCATGCGAATTATTAGGTTGAGAAATTGTAACCCCATATAATTTAGGAACTAATCCAACAATAGATATGGAATCAATAGCTACGTTTCCAGAGGGGGCTGTACCTGCACTCCATCCTGACGGTTTCTCTCCAACCTCTACTTTAAATACTTTAGGCCAATGTGTTTTATCATGTACTGCAGGAATACCATTAGCATTGTTATCGGCAGGATCTAGAAAAGCCCAAGTATTAGTATCACTCCAATTTTGTAGTACAACATCAGAGCCAGGCCCTGTACGAGTAAATTTATATATAGCATCAGTAAAGTTATGCGAGGTTGCAGTAAGTATTATATCATTATTAGTACCGTTATAGCTAGGGCTCTGTGCAAACTGGTCATATGTAATACTATAATCCTCAGCGGTGAGCATAACTGTCTTTCCATCTACACCTATAGAACCATCTTGTACTTTAATAATTTTGAAAGATTTAGTTTTACTATTACTTTGATCAGTGGACTCTCTAACGGTTACCGAAAAATCTAATGAGGAACCACTGTTATATGCAATTCCTGAAGTTCCATCGTGTAGTTTCCATGTAAGAGTTTGTCCTGTTACGTCATTAGGTGCAGATAATCCTGAAGTATCATCATTAACATAAGTACTCTGGGCGCTTTCACTAGTTTGACTAAAGCCCGCTCCCGTAATTATAAACTCTGGGTCATCATAAGATAAAGCATCGGCCGTTATAGTAATAGCCGCTTCGTTCTGAAGGACATCTGAAGAGTTATAATTTAGAAATGCAATATTTGGATCAACAATTAAGGCTCTAAGACCTTCTAAAGTATTGTCAAATTCCCAACCTTTAAGCGAGATATGAGTATAATTACTACCACTACGATTAATACGGGCAATGACTGCATCCGCCGAATAGTCAGGTCTCAATGCATTTCTAGCTATTGCTTTAGACTCATCTACACTTGTAAGATCTGATCCAGTAGTATTTAGTTTTACGTCAGTAAATAGTATATCATCACTTTGTATATACGCTACCTTGCCTCCATAGTATACATTTGAAGCAGTTTTTATTCGTATATTATCTCCTACTTGAAATCTAGTAGTAAATGATGTGGTTCCTTCTGATTTCTCTACTTTATTACTATACTTATGTAGCTTGACTCGGGCATCAGCACCACCAGTGCAATCTGTCCACACATTTTCAGAATTGCTAGCAAATTGTTCGTAGTCTTGCCAATATGTAAGAATAGTATTTTGACACTTAAATATAGTATGTGTGGCTAGCTTAAAATAATCATTAGTATCACTAGCATCAAAATAGATAAAAGCTGCGGTAATTTCTTTACCGTTAGTCGCCATAGAAGTAACAACTTGTTGATATGTAGCCGCAGTACTTTGATTAACATTATTTACTGTAACTCCAGGGGACCCAGCGGATTGAATAGCCCAATCTTGAGTTGAAAGACTCCAAGTAGTACCTGTTGAGGTACTGTCATTCTTAGAATCAGAACCCGTGGCATTTGATCTAATACCACTAGGAACCCCTTCTTTGGTTCTTCTACATGATACCTCATACCTATCATTTACATCTATAGAGGCCCACGTTGTTTTAGATCGCTTATTTGCCTGCGTAAAAACTTGTACTCCAATACTATGTAAACCATTCGGTACTTTAATAAATCTACGAGATAAACTAGAAGTGTTCAAAACTTCTATAGTTTTCTGATCGTTAATCGGAGGATTCATATGTAAAACATATTTGGCTACATTTGTGAACTCTGAACCATCATTATTTCTAGGGGGTTCCCACTGAACTGTTAATTCTTCTTGTTGAGACTTATAGTCAGAGGTTTGAAGAATATAAACAGCCCCGGGTGCAGGAACAAACGCTTGTTCGGGAGGGTTTACTGGGTCTAAAACAGCAAGTGTATAATCAGCATCCACAGCGTTATATTTAGAATTATAAAACTCAACAGCCGATATTTGCCACGCTTTATCTTTATCCTCTTTTAACCCTATTATCTTATACTCTTTATAAGAGCCTGCGGTTGTAACCCCTTTATATATTTCACGAATAGCCCAGATTGTATTTGGAGGTATAGTATCTGTAAATTGACTACCTATAGCTATTTGGGTAACTCCTCCAACCACTGAAACATCTGTAGAATCAAAATCACGGCTTTCTACTCCTGTAGAATTACGAAATGCTATATTAATATGATTACCTGCATCGTCTTCTACATTAAGAATATTCTTTTCTACTTGCTCATTGGTATCGCTACCTACTAAAGCCATAGAAGTACCATTTACTTTAGCGTATTCTACCTCATCTCCTCTATTATAGGTATATGTGGCTCCATCATGAGTAACTACAATAGGAGCATCCTGCTCAGAAACAACTTTTCTAGTTGTTACTAGTAGAGTTAATTTATAAGAATATCCATTGCCGGTTGTACCAAATTCAAAACCTCTTGTTCTACCTCCTTCAGCTTGCGCCTCATCCGAAATAGTTGCAATGTCTCTATCTAGTGTGATGGCAGAGTTTGAGGATGCAGTAATTCTTCCACTGAAATGTACGCCCCTTTCATCCGGATCTTGTACATTTACTATATCTCCTGGCTTTAGAAATGCTGCATTTATGGATGTTTTGAAAGTAAGAAGTTCTGTTTGATTTATAGCTGTCCAAGTTTTCCAACGCCCATAACGTATAGCTTGACCCTCGGAAGTACAGCCAAACGCAACCGCTTTTTTAGGAATAATTCTTCCTGTTTCTAAAATATTTTGCCTATCCTCCATGATAATAGGCTCTTGTTTATATCCAGATAAGGGGTTATTCCATATCACTGTGTACTGGTTAGCACGAGTTTTACTGCCTGTTGATTGGCTAGATAAGGTATTATCAATTATATTGGATTTAGAAAAATTATATACAGGTGTTGAAGGGCTGTCTTCAACTGTATGTATTTGCCCATCTAACCAATATACCATACCCCTAAAGATGGTTGCCATATCTTTCAAAACTCTATAAGCTTCTGTGGCTTTGGTTAAATATAAGTTGGCGGTAAATCTAGGTTCTGTCGTCCCATCTTTATTTGTTACTTCTTCATCGCAGTATTTTGCTATTTTATATAACTGAAACTTATTTATATCCTGGGCTTGCAAAAACTTTCCTAGCCCATAACGATTATTTATTAAAATATCATAAAATATCCAGGCAGGATTATCAGTATAATACGTGCCTATATCTAACCCGCTACTATTACTTGTGCCTTCGTCGCTAAACTCGCCGTTCCATATTCCTGTATAAATGGCTTTGCCTGTTGTGGACAAGTGACGAGGCGTATAATTTGTGGGTATTTTAACTTTTAGACCTCTAACATGGTAAGCTCGTTTAGGAGGTTGAGGAAAACTTTGAGAAGTAAAAATAACAGAAGCTAAGGCAGTATAAGGATATGTTTGCTTTTCATGGATTGTTGCAATAATATTAGTAATTTTTACATCATTTATAACTGCACTAATTTTTCCACCATCTGTTCCACCATTTATAAGTTTAGCACCTTGCCCCGCAAGTGTATAGGGATTATCTAAAGAGGTACCGTTGGGAGTTAACCTGGTTAGTCGTATTTGTAAATCTCTCATCCGTAGATGAGTCCTTATAAATTTCTTATGAATATAGGAAACAGCAGTTTTTTTCTTGACTAGGTTGCCTCCATTAATAATTTTATAATTCCAGCTTCCGTTAATTAATACCCAATCATTGGGGTTGGAACCTCCACTCTCTGAAGCCCAGAACTGTATTCGGAAAGCTGCTGCTGACCACCATTCTGTTCCATCCTCATGCATACTGTAATGTCCAGCAGGGAATTCAAAATGTATTTCTATTTCGTCTATTTCACTTATTTGTGCTCCTGAAAAAGATTCGCTGAGAGTTATAGTTTTACTAACCATGCCTGTAACAATATCGGCATCAGTGGGATAGCCCGCAGGAAGGCTCGTAGGTAATACATTTGTGCTATTAAAAACTTCTCCCTGTTGTGCGGTTAACGTTACAGGAAAGGAGGCTACTCCAGCGCCTCCTAACTGATTTATCGGTTCTTGTTGAAGATTGCCTACACGAAATTCGAAAGCGGACCCAGGGTACTTTTCAGAGGCTTTAGTCTGACTCGCATTAGGGGGATCATTTTGATCTGACCCAGTTCCAGTATCTACCTCTCTTCGTTCTTCTTTGCTTAACGTATAGGTTTTAGCTGCAGGCGTTGAAATTGCAAAATTATTAGTCCATTTAGGAATATAAATAGTTTTATTATTACTAACTAACCGTACCTCTGCCTCAGCACACCAATCAATATATAAATGAGCTATCCTACTAGAGTAGCTACTTGACCATACATCCTTCTCTAATCCCGAATTAGTAAAATAATTCCAAAGCTTTATCCTGGCGCACGGAGCCCCTCCACTACTATCTACACTGTTAAAATTTGTATCTGTATACAACTCACTTATAGAGCCCCTAAGAATTTGATTTGACGATGAAACAACTCTGACTCGTGGTTGAAGATTTCGCATTGTATTAATTGCATTAACATCTTTATGGTATGAAAAAAACACATCTTGAGCACTATTACTATCCCACGCCTGTACATCTATATGCCCGGGTATAGGTACTTCTCCGAGATCACCTAAATCTACAGTAGTAGTTGGTTGATAGGTTATAACTCGTATAGGGGTGCTGGTGACCCCAAAAACTACTAAGTATCTAAAGACACTAGGATCTGTATAAGTCTCAGCCTCTTCATCTAAATAAGTTGTGTCGTAAACAATGTTACCAGAGTTATCAAGTCTCTTATTACCTAGTAACGTTGCTGTAACGGGTTGATTTGCCCCCGAAGCCGCAGGTATTGTAATGTGTGTAGCAGGGATAATAGTAGAAGAAGAATTGGTAACATCTGTTCTACTACTAATTCTACCAGCTGTATTAACGTCTGCTAACTGGTCTCCTTCTAAATAAATAGAAGCTTCCCCATTAACTAAACCTTCGATAGGACCTTCTGAAATTATATCAGTTATAGATACATCTTGAACTAAAGACCCTTTCAGTTGTAATTCTGCGGTAGTTAAAGGCGTACGATCCTTATATTGTCCAAAATTCATTATGATGCCCCAAATAATGCGGAATCAGTATAATAGTTACCTTCTTCATCACCATGTACTATAGTTCCGCCTGCACCGTTTTGCTCTCTATCTATAAGTGAAATAGAGGTATTTTGCACATCAAATGTAATAGGCTGCCCAGGAACTCTTAATTCTCCATATAAAATAGGTACAGGATACCCTTCTATTATAGAAGCTTCTGCGCCTTGAAAAATATACCCCTCCTCTTCTTCGGTCTCCGCGTCTGTTGAAGGGTCGGGTGCCATCATTTCTTGTATTCCGGTCATAACGAGATTAGCGCCCATACTTATTAAAGCCATGCCTAGTTTAGGATTCACAGGAGAGACTAAAATTCCTACAACTACCAGTACTACTCCTACTATTACTTTTACAGCTCCTTTAGCTCCCATGGGGGTAGGAGTAATAATAATGTCTCCTTTATCAAAGGGTAATAGAAGCTCTCTATCATCGTCTACATAAGTATCGGCAATTTTTACTGTGAAGCCGATATTTCTCTTCTCTGTGGAGTCAATAAGATACTTATTAATCGTATCATGATTTGCTTGTAAATATTGCATAACCTCTCGTACACTCTCAGCTTTTACTTCCGCAACTTTACCATACTTCTCTCCGAGTTCTCCTTCTAAGTATACTTTACGCAACATATCTATAAGCTCCTACTAAATGTGGGTACCAAAATGGATACAAGTTTTCTCTGCATGATAGTCTATTAAATGCGTGATGGTAAAAAATATCATTTCCTAAGTATACTCCGCAATGATCATTTACTTCTTCATTCACTTTAAAAAGAAGTACGTCATTTTCTTTCAACTCGTCTAAACTCACGGGTTCTCCTTTCCACTTTTTAACCATTTCTGTAGTAAAATAGTCCAAGCCTTTAGTGTACCAACTATCCTCAAACGCTGCTCGATGAGGTATCTCTAATCCTTGTTTAAATAAATAATCACGTACTGCTTCAAAACAATCACGAACTCCAAATTTATACTCTCGCCCATATAAATCTACTACATTTGTTTCTGGTTGTACTACTGTTAAATGCATATCTGGGTAACTAAATATATAATAAGGTATTCCTAATGCATTGCAATAATCTATATCTGCTTGACTAGGCTCTGAATTATCTCCTATATGATTATGTACTATACCTATTATATCTGTTGTTGTAAGTAGTCTTATATATTCGTCCGAATCTAATATAAAATTATCTGGATCTGTGGAAACATTTTTAACGGGAATCCACTTTTTCTTACCTTTAATTACTGAAATTACACCACAACCCTCTCGTGGAAATTCTTTATCGAAATGTTCTTTTATAGCGTCTATATCCATTATCTATGCCTTCTACTGCCCGGAAACCCACCAAATGGTAAAGGTCTGTCACTTTGAGTCTTCAAAATAGGGGGATAGTCCCTAAAAGCAGAAGTACCCCTGCTTTGAAAACGTACTTTACAAGAATTTAATAGTTTACCGCACACATCCCCACGAACCCAATAATCAGACTTATTACCAGGTACAGCACTATCAGTTTCTACTATACACCTGTATATAGTGCTAGTATCCGTTAATGTCCAAGAACTAGTAGTTGATGATGAGTTCCCCGAAACAGGATATATAACATAATCATTTCTTTCTGATTGTGTACTATGAGTCTTATATGTAGTTCCAGTGATCCATGTTCGAAATAGAAAAACTTGTTGCCAATCACTATTATTAGGGGCGGGCTCGGAATTAGTATTAGTTGCTCTAGCCTGCCAGTAAGTATAACTTCTCTCATTCCAGGAAGGGCTTGAGTCCCCATCAGCCGGCAAAGCAACTAGAGTATTTATACTAAATTGACTTGAATTATTCCAGGTTTTTCCTGATTTTACCGATCCTCCGACATTATGTATCAACCCCCACCATAAAAGTGGTTCATCATTTGCAGTACGCCACGAATAAGTGTTAGGAGCAGCAGGAACCGACCCGTTAGCAGGCCAAGTACAACCCCCTATAGGGGTGCTGAAAGTGCGGCCTTGATACTCCCAGGGGCAGTATTTACCTATAACAACTCTGGAAGGTAGCTTTATTCCTTCTAAGTCATATGGGGCTGCTAACTCATACATTACAACATCAGCAGTTTTTGTTTTTATTCTATCAATAACGTACTTTCGTGTAGGGTATTCTATTATAGCTCTAGAGCTAGAAACTGTAGGGTCTATTGTTAAATACTTTTCTAAGGTTGTTCTTTCTGTGAGCTTTTTTCCTATTAAATCCTCCAATTTAAAGTTAGCAATACCATCAAACTGACCATCATCAGCATTTTGAAAAAGGGAAGTATCTCTTACAATAGACTCAATATTAGCTATTGATAAAGTCGGGCGATTCATTGCTCCATCGTTTTTTATGTCTAATCCGTCTACTTCCATAGGAAGAGCATAGTAAGTATTACCATCAAAAACAATAGGAGAATAATCAGTATTTGTAATACCTGCTCCTGTAATTACCATACCAACTTTTAGATTAGTAGCGCTAGCTACAGCCAGAGTTGTGCTATTACTTATACTAGAAGTAATAGTGGTTTGTTGACTTGTAGCAGCCCCCGCAGTAGTATACCCATTAAATGTTAAGGTTACTCCATTGGCTAAAGTTTGAGCCTTATTTAGAGTAATTGCAGTACCATTTATTGCGGTAACTCTAATGTCAGTACTTAATCCGGGATGAAAATATAATGTTGTACCAGGAGAGTATTCTAACTCAAATAAAGTTACTAAACCACTAGATACTTCTAAACCTTGTAAATCAGATGTTATTACATTTGTACTCATGCATATATTCTTCTAAAGGTTGCGCCTATAGTATAGTAAGTACCATTTCCATATTTTATGGAGTAGTTATCACAAACCACTTTTATAGTTCTTTCTGAATTTGTTGAATTTTCATCAGGCACTGTGAAATCAAAACTTGTAACACCTCCTTTATTATCAAAAAAGGTTATTATGTCGTCAGCGGCAGATTTTTCTCTATTTTTTAGTTGAACATTATAGGTTTCTTGTAAGGAATTGATTCCTTTTTTACCTCTCTGCTCATATCCATCTCCGAACTTAACAATTCGTACTAAAGGTTTAGTAGAACGAGTAAGATCATTGTCGGGACGAATAGTAGCCGTAGTTATATTAGTACCTGAAATTTGAAAACCTATCGCCATTATGCTGCTCCATAAGGACTAAGTATTCCACCTATCCTTTTTTCATCCAATAATTTTTGTTGAACAATATCGGCTATTTGTATACCTAGATTAGCTGCGTCTCTTCTGTCAGATTCTACATCTGTGGAAGAGCCTCCTTCATTATCAATATTTATTGTGACTCCAACATTATTATTCTGCATACCGCCCATTGCTCCTTTTGGAAAGTCTATCGGAATGGACTTACCGTCTGGGAGAGGGACTACTGCTTCATTGTGTTTTCCTTCGCCTATAATTCCAATATGAGGACCTTTTGCTATTCCTCCTTTTGCATACTCACGGAAGCCTCCTTTTACCACTCCTCCATTGGCTAATCCAAAAAGACCTAGAACTGAGGCAAAAGGGTTTCCTCCTCCGCCGATTCCACCTAATAACCCTCCTAAACCGTTCATTAGGCCATCAAATATTCCTCCGAAGTCTCCTAATATTCCATCAAATAAACCTCCGAGATCTCCTAAAAATCCTTCTTTGCCAAATAGTGTACCTAACTTTTCGGTAAAAGGGGCTTTACCGTCAAAAAGATTTTTCATATTTTTTCCAAAATTTCCAAATATGTTCTTAATCCCTGAAACAGTACCAGAAAGGAACCCTCCTTCCCCTTTACCCTTTATAGGACTGACTTCGTCTAATGAGCCTCCTCCCTCTACAAAGCTTTTATATTTCGCTTTTTCCGCTGCTCGATCAGTCACAGGCTCAAAATCGGGAGAAACACCGACGCTGCCAGCATCTGCAGCATCTGCAGCATCGCGCCCAGAACGAACGGTTGGTCCCCCTCCAACACCTCCAGTACTTCCACTAACTACTACTGAAGCGGCAGTAACAACCATGTCTGCAACACTGGAGCCTGTTCCGCCTCCCATGGACTTATCTCCACAACTACAAGCGTGACATGCCTCGCGTATCGCGCTGGCAAATCTATCTGCTGCATCATCTAAAGCAGAAATGAATTTACCGCCCGCATCAGTTAAAGCTTCTTCCATTTTTGTTTTAACTTCTGCAGCTCCTTCTTCCATTTTCGTTTTAACTTCTGTGGATCCGTTCACTACTCCTTTTTCAACGGCTTCGGTTGTTTTTTCTTCTTGAGTCTTATATCCTGGTATAAGTGACATAATACTCTGAGTCATCCTCTTTGACAGCTCATCAACGATACCCTCAACAATAGATTTTGTAAGATTTAGTATAGCATCTTTAATATTAGTATCGCCTTTTATAACCGAGGCTATCTGAGCTGAAAGACCTTTAGCCATAGACTCTCTACCTGCATCAACCAATCCGGTTGTCAAATCCGTCTGCCGTTCTAGTAAGGCATTTTGAGATTCCAGAGCTTCTATCTCCATCAACATGTTTGTCCGCTTTTCTTCTGAAATAGTAATACCAAGTCGTGCATACTCTGTCATTCTATCTTCAATTTCAGCAATTTTTAGTTTTCCCTCTGCAATCTGCTTATCTCTTGTTATTACTTCTTTTTCAAGAGAGCTCCTTCCTAATGCGGCCTCATTAAACTTTTTTTCATTAGCGAATCTAGTCCTAGCGAATTTAAGTTCGAGTTTTTCAAGCGCTTTCAAGTTATTCATCTGAGCTTCAAGTATGTCCGCATGGTCTCTCGCCTGATCCGCTGCTAGACTAGTGCCTTCTGCTAACTCCCTGGCAGTCTTTATAACCTTTCTCTTTTCTTCAATTAAATCACTATAACTGGTTTTTAAGTCTGTAACTCCAGCTATAGTTTCGTCATACTTTGTACTTAAACTACTGTACTGCTCCGATACAGACTTAGCTTCTCCACCTTGCTTCGCTAAGGTTGCAGTTAGAGTGTTGAACCTCTCTAAATCCTCGCCTACCAGGCCTCCTGTGTCTCGAATTTTCTTCAACAGCTCTAGGTACGCTGCTTCAGTAGGCTTAAGATCTCCCCGTTTTTTTGTATTTTCCAACCAAGCTATAGCCTGAACAACACTTTCTTTCGTCGCTGCACTAAGCTTGTCCTGTTCAACTTTTAACTTAGCTAATAGGGCCGTTCGTGCCTTAACCTGTTTTTGATATTCTGCCTCTTTCTTTAACAGCGCGTTGGCCCAATTTAGAGCTTCTTTCGCGGTATTCAGTCCCTTCTCGGCTGCGTCGCCTGCAACATCTTGAGCGCCAGCGCCCGCCCAACGGGTATATCTGCCTGCTTTATTAGTGCCTGTGTCAGTACTTTGCTTTATTCGTTTTGCCAGACTTACTTCTGCCGCATCAAGCGCCTCGGTTTTCATAGTTCTTTCTGTTACTATCTTATTTTGTTTCTCAAGTAAATTATTAGCTTCTCTAATACTTATATTGATTGAGTTGAAGAAATTACCTTGAGCTTCAAGATGTTTCAACACTGGAGACCCTCCCTTAGGACTTGTGACTATCCCAGGAATTTGTTCATCATTAGGATCCTGCTCTTTTATACCCACCCATTCACCTCTTAGGTTCGATTGAATTTTGTTGAAATCTTCGTATTCCTTAATTATACCACCTATTATATCCCTGTGGCTTGCTAATTGCTCATTCTGTCTTACAACCCAGTCATCTTTATCCAAAAACCCTGCTAACCTAAGAATCTCTATTCCTAAGTCTTTTATCATTAGAGCTATACCTACTAATCCCATGCCTTTCATTAAGAAGTTAACACCTTTGGTAAATTTTGCTGTAGCGGCCTGCATTTTTGCCATTGCAGCCTTCCAATGTGACGTCATTTTTTTAAATTGTATGTTTGCACGACGAGTATTATCTCTCCATGCCTGACCAAGCCACTCAAAAAATGTCATACTCCCGCGTTTTTTAGCTCGTAACATAGTCATATAGTCGGCTTTTTGACGGGCATTCATCTGTTTAACAGCACCTTCATTTTTTTCAGCGGCACGTAAAAGGGCACTAACTTGCGCCTTCTCCAGTTTATCGAGGTCACCTTTCTGTATCTGTTTAACACCTTTGCTAGGATTTTTTACACCAGCTACCGCATCTTGAATTCCCGACTGTCCTTGATTTAGTCTTTCCTGGGCTTCTTCTAATTCTTCTAGCTCTTCCTTTGCCTGTCGATAAGCGATGGCCGCTGTGTTTGCTGCTTCGCTAGATTTTCTTCCCCATTCGTCCATTCCTGGGATTATAGCCTTAATTATAGGAACAGCTAATAGTGCTAACGCAATTTTTAATGAATCTAGATTTCTAATTAAGAACTCTGCGGTGGGTTCTGCAATTGCAGCAAAGAACTTCTTTACTGATTTCATTATTTTGTCAAATGCTACTCCTAACCTAGCAACAGAGTTGCCTTGAACATCTGTTGCTTTAGCTACTTGATTGTACTTTCTCTCTAATTGGCCTTGAACTTCTACAAACACGGCTTGTTTTTTCTCATAAACGGTTAAGTCTTTAACGGATTTTCCTAAGGTTGCCGCGTATTTTGTCTGAGCATCTGTTAGTCGTAAAGTAATACCTAATTCATCTAAAAGTTCCGGTTCTGCTTTCGTTACACCTCGAACAAGTCGATTGAAAGAATCAGTAACATCTCTACCCAGTATTTTTGATAAGTTACCCGCTCCTGCTGCCAGTTCTTCTAACTGCCCAGCCCCTAGACCTGAAGCAATACCTATAGAGGCTCCCTCTGAAGCGCTTTGAAAATCTAACATTGCTCCGGAAGCTGCTTGTATATTTGCAGTAAGTGATTGCATACCTACACCGGTTGCACCTGTAAATGCAACTTGAGCATCTTGCATAACACGAAAATCAGCAGCCTTCTTCAAGAATTGAAAGGCAGCAGTAATTGCAAATATGTTAGAAGCAAGAATAGCATAGGCAGGTACTAGAGTACCAGTCATACCTTGTGCCATCTTTGAGAAGTTTTTTGTCGTATTAGAAGATTGCTTTGATAAACCCTTTAGATTCCTATCTGCATCTCTAGTGGATTTGCTGCCTTTTTTGTGAGCTTTTTCTACATCGTCTAATGCAAGACCTAATTTTTTTGAATCAACAGCAACACGTCTAGTTGTGCCTTTATCATCAACTATAATATCAATATATACTTTATCTTTTCCGGCCAT
>CETW01041989.1_pt1 | contig 13656 bp, 11 predicted proteins | sample 361381 | NCBI WGS metagenome assembly CETW01 (sample SAMEA2620570, study PRJEB7988) | marine metagenome | isolation source: saline water (ENVO:00002010), including
TAGTATTTAATTATTTTAGAACATCTAAAAAGATTGAAAAAACATATTTATTTATTTTATTTTATGCTCTTTTTGCCTCTATATATGAAACTATGTTAACAGGAATAAATGAATTTCATACTATTCTATTTTGGTTTTCATTAGCTTATTTATCATTTGTTAAAAATAGAAATGAGCTTAAAAGTTAATATTATTTCTAAACTTAATGAGTTGAAAACTTATAAAAAGGAATGGGACAATTTGTTTTCTGCTTTTGGTAAAAGCCCTTTTCAATCATTTGAATTTATTTATTTTTCTTGGATTAATGAGTTTTTGCATTTAACAGATAACAAAATATCTGTTATCATTATAAAAAAAAGAAGGTCAATTGTTGCTATTTTTCCATTATATATTGATGGTTATAAGCGATTAAGATTTATTAATGATCAGCATTCTGATTATTGTGATTTTATTTGTTCTAACACCATTAAAATATCTGAAATTAAACTTAATTTTTTTACTTTATTGGATATTAAAAGTATCCATTTTTTAAATACTCCTCAAAATTTTATTTATTCCTCGATAACTTCTAATTTTAAGAATCTGTATAATTATTCACTAAACCATATGAATTATTCAGAAATAAGCTTAAAAAAGTCTACTTTTCCTGATAAAATTGTTAAATACAAGTCAAAAGAAAAAACAGAAATAAGAAGAATAAAAAAAAATAATATTGATAATGACTTTTGTTTATATTCTTATGATAATTTCGTTTTCCCTTTAAGGGAGATTAATGAATTGAGAAATGAGATGATATCTTTAAAGATTAGAAGTGAAAATTTTTTAAAAAAAGAAAGATTAATACTTTTAGAAGATTTATATAATTCTGGCAGATTAACTATTAGCGTAATTAAAAATCAAAATAAAATACAGGCATTATCTTTCATTCTTAAAAAATCAAATGAATATACTATTTGGATAGATATGTACAATTATAGCTCGAAAATGTTGAATTTATATAATTATATTTGTTTTATGGAAAAAATACAGAAGTTTAATGATGTTAAAATATCTTTTGGAAGAGGTCTTTATGATTACAAGATAAAAAATTTTTTACCTGATAAAAAGAAATTATTTGCATTTTATACATATAAAAGTTACCTGAAATTCCTATTATTTCGTCTAATTTTTCAATTAAAAACTTTTACTAAATCAGTATATAAAATTATGTTTAGATGAATGTGTTTTGTTATTTTGTTGAACCTGCTTCATATACTATTGATTTAATAAAAAATATATATGAAAAGCATAGTATTAATTATTCATTTATTAAATCAAATACTTTTTGTCCTTCAGATAAGTTTATTGATGCAATATTTTTAGATAAATTTTCTTTTTTTATAAAACTTAAATTTTTATTAAAAAATTATAGAAATAGTGATTTTATTATAATAAATGGATATAATAATTATGTCTTTATTTTTACTTTTATATTTAATCTAATCTCTTCTTGTAAAAGGTATATTGCAATAGATTCTGATACTCAAAATTCAATACCAAAAAATTTATTTAAAAGATTCATAAAATGGATCTATTTATCAATAGTTTTTAGAAATAGATATGTTGTAGGCTTTGCTGGAGGTAATAGATTACATAAGGATTTATTTAGGTATTATGGGATGAAAGAGCATAATATATTTTTAATGCCAATGATGGTTAATAATTTAAAATTTTTTCAGTCTAAGAAATTTTTTCCCAAAATATTTACCTTTTTATATGTTGGTAGATTAGTAAAACATAAAAATGTTGAAAGTTTAATACAAACTTTTAATAAGCATTTTACGGATAAGAATGTTATAATTAAAATAATTGGTTCAGGTGATGAAGAGTTTTATCTTCAAGAGAAATATGCATCAGATCAAGTTTTATTTTTAGGTAAAATGCTAAATGATGATCTTATATATGAATTTCAGCAATCTAGTTGTTTGGTTTTCCCTTCAACATTTGAACCTTGGGGGTTAGTTATTAATGAGGCGCTATCAGCAGGTCTTCCTGTTATTACTAGTAATAATGTAGGAGCAAGTTACGATTTAGTTAAAGATAAAAATACAGGTATGATTGCATCTAATATGGAGGATTTTGGAAATAAAATGTTAGAATTATATAATAATAATAATTTATTGATTGATTTCTCTAAAAATGCATCTGATTTAATGCTAAAGTATTGGAATTATCATTTATATAAAAAATGTTTGTTGGAAGCCATGAAAAAAATAAATGCAAGTAAAAGAGTATTTTAAAGTTTTTATTATTAGATTATTTGCTTATTTTTCTTTAAATAGAAGAAGCAAGGTTATTTTTTATCATGATTTACATGACAAAACGAAATATACTAGTATGTCAACTTCTATTCGATTATTTAGAAAACATATTGATATTATTTTAAGTAATGGTTATGAAATTGTACCTAAAATAACTAAAAAATATGGTCAAATTGAGATTTGTTTTGATGATGGTTTTTTAGGTTTGTATGAGAATATTTCCATACTTAGCGAATATAATATTTATATTCATTTATTTATTATTTCTTCTTATTTAAACAAAAAAAAATATATTAATAAAAGACAATTAATAGAGTTGAGTAAGTTGCCTTTTATTAAGGTTTCATCACATACACATACTCATAGATTATTAAATACTCTGAATGATGTAGAGATAAAAATGGAATTAAGTAAATCAAAAGAAATACTTGAAGGGCTATTAGATACTAAAATTACTGCAATTTGTTATCCTGAAGGGGTATTTAATCAGAAAATAATTGAAACTGCATTTTTATTAGGTTACGAAAAACAATATTCATCTATACCTGGTTTTTATTGTATTAAATCACAAAAAAATATTATTAATAGAAGTTTAGTTCAATTTTCTGAATTAAAAGAATTTAAAGCTATATTAAAAGGAGGGGATCATTTGTTATATTATTGGTATAAATTTAAACATTATAAAAAATGAGAATATGTTTAGTTGCTTCTTCTTTTTATCCAGCCACATTATATGGTGGACCTATATTTTCTACATGGAATCTTGCAAATAAATTAGTAGAAAAAGGTGTTAAGATATATGTTTCAACTACTAATGCAAATGGAAATTCTAGATTAAAAGTTAGAACAAACCAATTTGTTAAAGAAAAGAAAAATTTTTATATAAAATATTATCATGAAGAACTAATAAATAGACTTTCTTTTAATTTTTGCTTTGGTATTTGGTCAGATATAAGAAAAGCAGATATAGTCTATATTCAATATTTGTTTCATTATACCGTCTTTTTTTCTCTTTTATTTAGTGTTATTCAAAAAAAGAAAATTATTATTTGTCCTAGAGGTAGTTTTTCTAATTTTACTTTATCAAATAGTTTTTCTTTTATTAAATTGCTTTGGCTTAAATTTTTTATTACTCCTTTTAATAAATCAATTCACTGGAACGCAACTTCTTATTTAGAAAAAGAAGATATAATAATGAAATACCCTAATGCTAAAGTTAATATTGTTAATGATAGTGTTGATTTTCAAGCCTTTCAGAATTGTAAAAAGTATAGTAGAAAAAAACTTTTTAAAGAATATTTAGATCTTGATGTAAAATATGTTTCAAACATATTTTTTTCTTTAGGTAGATTACATAAAATCAAAAGATTTGATATTTTAATAGATGCTTTTGCACTTTATATAAAGAAAGATAAGTATGCTAAATTAATTATTGCAGGAGGAGATGATGGGGTTGAAGAAGAATTAAGAAAACAAATTATTGATTTAAATTTAGAAAAATCTATTTTTTTAATTGGACAAGTTAATTTTGATTCTAAGAAAATATTTTTAAATAATTGTGATTATTTTACTTTAACATCTGATTTTGAAAGTTTTGGAATTGTAGTTATTGAAGCACTTGCTTGTGGTAAGCCAATTGTACTATCAAACAAAACTCCTTGGAAGGATTTAGAGAAAAAAAAGTGTGGTATTTTTATTAATAATGATGAAGAAACTTTTTATAAAGCTTTTTTAAAAGTTGTAAAAAATAAATATAATAGTAAAGAGATTAAAGATTATGTTAGATCTAATTATGATTTGAGTATTATTGCAAGTCAATTTTTAAATAATTTTAAAGATAAATGTATATTTTAGGTATTAATGCATATCATGGTGATTCTTCAGCTTGTTTAATTCATGATGGAAAAGTACTTTGTGCTATTGAGGAGGAACGTATTAGACGTGTTAAACATTGGGCCGGATTTCCTTCTGAAGCTATTAAATTTTGTTTAGCAGATCAAAACATAAAAATTAATCAGATTGATTATATTACAATTTCAAGAGATCCTAAAGCAAACATATATAAAAAAATATTATATGCTTTTATGTACACTGTAAATATATTTAATATTTGGGATAGATTAATGAATTCTAGAAGAATAAAATCAGTGAAATCAGATTTAGCTGATCTTTTTCATATTTCTGATTCTGATATTAAAGCTAAATTTTATAATATTGAGCATCATCGTAGTCATATGGGGTCTTCTTTTTATGCCTCTAGATTTAAAAAATCAGCAATTCTTTCAATTGATGGTTTTGGAGATTTTACCTCAACTATGACAGCTATAGGTTTAAATAATAATATTCAGATTCTTAAAGAAATAAATTATCCTCATTCATTGGGTTTATTCTATACAACTGTTACTCAGTTTTTAGGTTTTCCTAATTATGGTGATGAGTATAAAGTAATGGGTCTTGCTTCTTATGGAAAGCCACGATATTTAAAAGAATTAGATAAAATAATAAAATTAACTGATGAAGGTTTTTTTGAACTGAATAAAAAATATTTTAAGCATTTCAATAAAGGGGTTGTTATGGATTGGGATGGAGGAAATTCAAATATTGATTCATTATTTACAAAATCTTGGGAAGATTTGTTTGGAAAATCTAGATCAAAAGGAGATGAGTTACAACAATGGCATTTTGATTTAGCTAATTCTGTTCAAAAATTTACAGAGCAAATCCTTTTACATATATTGAATCAGTTATATAAAGAAACAAAATGTGAGAATTTATCTATTTGTGGAGGTGTTGCTCAGAATTCAGTTGCAATTGGTAAAATTTTAGATAATACACCATTTAAGAATATATATATTCCATCAGCAGCAAGTGATGCTGGAACTTCAATAGGTTCAGCATTATATTTATATCATGCTATTTTAGGCTATGATAGAAAAGAAGAAATTACCTCTGCTTATTATGGTAGTAAATTTAACCATACTGAAATTATTGATGTTTTAGAGAAAGAAAAAGTCCAATACACTATTTTTTCTGATGATGAATTATTTGAAAAAGTTGCAAATAAATTAGTAAATGGAGGTGTTGTAGGATGGTTTCAAGGAAGAGCTGAATTTGGTCCTAGGGCATTAGGACATCGATCTATTCTTGTTGATCCTCGTAGAAAAGATGCAAAAGAATTGCTCAATGAAAGAATTAAAAGAAGAGAGAGTTTTAGACCATTTGCTCCTTCAATATTAAAAGAACATGTTTCAGAATATTTTGAACAAGATGATTTTGCTCCTTTTATGGAAAAAGTAGCTTCTATTAAAGAGAAAAAGCGTAAAGAAATACCTGCAGTTACTCATATTGATGGGACGGGTAGATTGCAGACAGTTGATAAAGCAGTTTCATTAAAATATCATAAATTAATTTCTAAATTTGCTGAAAAGACAGGTATTCCTATTTTGTTAAACACCTCATTCAATGAAAATGAACCGATTGTAAATAAACCTCAAGAGGCATTAGATTGTTTTTTACGAACGAAGTTAGATATGTTAGTAATGGAAAATATAGTAGTGGAGAGATGATTTCACCGTCTACATTTTATGATATTACTCCTTTTAATTATGGATATTCTTCTAAAGAAGATATAATAGCTAATATGCACCCTTTTTTAAAAGAATTGATGAAGAATAACTCAGGAAAAATATTTTATGATATTGGCTGTGGTTGTGGAAGGAATTTATTTTATGCAATTAAATTTGCTAAAAAGATTATAGGAGTAGATTTGAGTAAAAGATCTTTAGATTTAGCCAAAGAAGTAATAAAATCTGATAAGGTTGAATTAATACTAGGAAATAATTTAGATCTTCCTTTAGATTCTGAGATTGCTGATTTAGTTATAAGTGATGGTGTTTGTCATCATACAGGAGATACTAAAAAGGCATTTTCTGAGTGTATAAGAATATTAAAGCCTCAAGGATATTTATTTTTGGCAGTATATAAGAAGTTTAGATATTATCCTCTTCTTTATTTTTCAATAGGTTCCTTCTTTAGATTTATTAATAAAATTAAAATTGGTAATTATATTATTGAAAATATATTTGTTAATATACATTATATATTTTATAGATTATTTAAAAAAATGTTTCTTCTTAGAAAAGAGACTCGAAATATATTTTATGATTATTTTATGAATCCAATTGTTACCTTTCAATCTAAAAATGATGTAAATGTATGGTGTCTTAATAATAATTGTAATATCATTAATTATTCAAGAACATCAGGTAATTGTCACGTTTTTATTATCCAAAAGAATGTCTAAAAATATTACGATATCTATTATAACTGTTGTTTTAAATAGTGTTAAAACTATAAAAGATACAATAGAAAGTGTTATATCTCAGGATTATAAATATATAGAACATATTATTATTGATGGAGGGTCAGCCGATGGAACTATAGATATCATTAAGAGATATAGTAATAATATTAAGTATTTTACTTCAGAACCTGATTATGGAATATATGATGCTATGAATAAGGGTATAAAGGTAGCAACAGGAGATATAATAGGTATTCTTAATTCAGATGATTTTTATCCTAATAACTTTATTATATCGAATATTATCAAATCATTTGAAAAGCAAAATTGTGATGCTATATATGGTGACCTTATTTATGTTAAATCAAATAATATTTCTCAAGTTACAAGATATTGGAAATCAGGGCAATATTCTATTTCAAAAATAAGGAATGGATGGATGTTGCCTCATCCAACATTTTTTGTTAAAAAAGATATATATAATAGATATGGCCTTTATGATACTGATTTAAAATCTGCTGCAGATTATGAGATGATTTTAAGATTACTTTACAAAGAAAATATTTTTGTCTATTATATTCCTATGATACTTGTAAATATGAGAGTGGGAGGTAAGAGTAATAAATCTTTTTGGAATAGATTATTAGCAAATCATGAAGATAATATAGCTTGGAAGAAGAATAAATTAGATAAACCAATTTTGGTTAGATTTAAAAAACCTCTATATAAATTAAAGCAATTCTTTTTAAAACCAGAAGTTTAATTGAAAATTTTAATTGTTGATAATAAAGATTCATTTACATATAATTTAAAACATTATATTAAGCAGTTTACAGATAATGTTGATGTTTTAAGGTATAATAATTTGTTTTTGGATGATGTTCAAATTTATGATAAGATATTATTTTCTCCAGGTCCTGGATTACCTAAAGAATATCCAATTTTAGAGAGTATTTTAAAAAAATATGCAAGTTATAAATCTATTTTAGGTATTTGTTTAGGTCATCAAGCAATCGTTAGCTTTTATGGTGGTATTTTAGAAAATCTTGCTATTCCTATGCATGGTACAACTTCACAAATTGAACATTTAAATAGTTGTAGTTTGTTTAAGAATATTCCAAATTATTTTCAAATTGGACATTATCATTCTTGGATAGCTTCTAAAAAAAGATTCCCAAAAGAATTAGAAGTAACTTCTTTCAATCAAAATGGGATAATTATGTCATTAAAACATAAAAAATACGATGTTAAGTCTGTTCAGTTTCATCCAGAGTCAATTTTAACAGAAAATGGATTATTATTAATTCAAAATTGGATTATGGATTAGTTATATTCTGGGACAAACCAATCTTTCTTTTTTTCATATTTTAAATCTCTTAATATAGCAGCTTTAACTTTTATTGTAAGTGTGTAACTCTTATGATAACCTATGGGTATCCAATTAAAAGTTGCTTCCCAGCAATGTAAATCTCTATAGATGTTTATTGAAGAATAAGTTAATTTTTTATCATCAAAATCATAGCCTGATCTAAAGCCAATCTTCCATTTTTTTGTTATTTGGAAATTACCTGAAAAATTAAGAGATTGAATAGTATCTGCTAAAGCTGCATTATTATGCCCTTTGTCATATGTTAGGGAATAATCTACATTTAGATTCCATGGAATAAAATGTGAATTCTCTATTTTATTATTTTCATCATCTTTTTTATCTTCTTTATTTTTATTAAAACTATTATTATTGATTTTGAAACCAATTGAAGTTGTAAAATATTTTAACCTTGCAATTCTTTTATTTTCTATTAATTCAAATTTATTTACTCGGTTTGTATTATTTCTATTTGTAATATAAGGATCATAATTACTTGAAAAAGTAATATCAAATATATCAAGTAACCTTGTTCTTGCATTTAGGTTAATATTACTAATTTTTAATGAGTCAGCAAAGATATTGTAGTAACTACTTATACCTATATTCTCTATTAATTTAATTTTTTTAATATTTTCATTAGTATCTTTATTATTTTTAACTTTCATTTCTAAAAGATTATCTATACTAAGATTAATGTTACCACTTTTAGTGTTTGAAGGGCTGCCATAGATACCATTATTCATTATTGAATATTTTTCTGTATCTCCATTTTCATTTATTTGTATTGATTTATAGTATCCATATTTTTCATCTGAAAAATCTGGTTTAAATATAAAATTAATACTAGGCGAGATTACATGTCTAATTCCTTTAATATTTTTATTTTTTAGTTTAATTTGCCCATATATTTTTGTATTAATACCCGTAGATAAATTATAGTCATTTCCTCTAGTAAATTTATTAATAGTATCAATTTTTAGACTATTATTTTCCCACGTTTTATTTATTTGATTTAAATACCACCTTTCTGTTAAATTAAAACTAGAATTTAAATTAAAATATTTTAGAATTCTTATTGAAGTACTAATTGGAATATAATGTTTCATTCCGTTTCTAAAATTAGATATAGAATTTTTTGTAAATAATAATGAATCTAACGTGGATATTGTATTTCTACTATTCATGCTATATTTTATTGAAATTTTATCAAACCAATCATTTTTTCCACTATTTATAATTATTTTAAGAGGATAGATTCTTTTAGAGTTTAAAGATATATCAGGTAGAGTTAAACTTATATTATTATTCGCTGTATTTTGATTATGTCTTAGACTTATATTTAAGTTTTTAAAAAATCCATTATTCCAAGTTTTTGATAAATTTATATTTGATGACATGCTATTTTTTAAATAATCGTTAGCATCATATGAATTATTTCTATAATATGTGCTACTTCCAGCTTCAATATTTGCAGAGAAATTTAATAGTGGATTTGATTTTGGATCTTGTTTATGTGACCATTTAATATGGAAATCTTTTTGATTACTGTAATCTGGAAAACCGAAATAACTATTTTTCATATTAGCATAACTAAGTTGAAAACTTCCATTGTATTTATATCTATTTTTATATCTTAAAAGTGATTTTATATTCCAACTACCTTGAGTATATATATCTGATTTTAGAGATAAATCCATTTTCTTACTTAAAGTTAGATAATATCCGCCATCTTTTAAAAAAAAACCCATATTTGCTGATTCTCCATATGATGGTAAAATAATACCAGAACTCTTTTTATGATTATGAGGGAAGTACCCAAATGGAAAAAATAAAGGGGTAGGTATTTTAAAAAAGTTAAGGTAAGCAGGACCAGTAATAATTTTTTTGCCAGTAATAACTTTGATTTTATTTGATCTTATTGAGAAATGAGGAGGATTTGCATCGCATGTTGTATAATCTCCTTTTTGAATATAAAATATATCGTTAGATAATTTTTTCACAGTTTTTCCTAAAATATATCCTTCTCCTTCTTTGGTTGTTATTTCTTTGACATAACACTTTTTTGTTTCAAAATTGTATGTTATTTCTTCAGACTGAAAACTTTCTTTATTTTCAGTGAAAATAGGTTTTCCGATTTTTTTATTTAAGGAATCTAATGTGAAACTTGCATAAATAGTTTTAGTATTCCAATTAATCTCAATAAATGAAGCAGTAATAGTTATTTCTTTGTATTCTATTTTTGCATTTCCATGCATAAAAACTATTTTTCCATCAAGACTTAATATTAATGAGTCTTCAGCATATTGAGTAATTATATCATCAAGAAATTTAGTTTCTTTTTTTTTTGATTCATTTATAACTGGTATAGTATCAGCATGTGATTTATTAAAAAAGCCTGTTAATAAGAATAGAAACAGAAATAGGGTTTGTTTTTTTAGGTTCAATCTTAGTGTTATATTTGTATCAGCTGCTACTATAATAAAATATAGGTGTCAAAATTAAATAAATTATATCATAATTTAACCAACGTTAGTTTAGTATTTTTATTTTTATTTTTTTTTACTTTTAATACATTTTTATTTGCTCAGAATACAAATAATCAGATTAAAACTATTGTAATTGATCCAGGTCATGGAGGTAAAGATCCAGGTACTATGGGAACAAAAAGATATACTACATATGAAAAAGATGTTGCATTATCTTTAGCGCTTAAATTAGGTAACTATATCTCTAATAAATTTAAGGATATTGAAATAATTTATACTAGGAAAAAAGATGTTTTTTTAGAATTACATGAACGTACAGAAATAGCTAATAATTCAAAAGCAGATCTATTTATTTCAATTCATTGTGATGGTTTTACTAATCCAAAGGCTTATGGAGCTAGTGTTTTTGTTATGGGAATGACTAAGTTAAAAGCTAATTTAGATGTAGCAATGAGAGAGAATTCTGCTATTTATTTGGAGGATAACTATCAGAAAAAATATCAAGGATTTGATCCCAAATCTCCAGAAAGTTATATAGTTTTTAGTTTGATGCAAAATACTTATCAAGGACAAAGTTTAAAAATAGCAGAGGAGGTTGAAAAACAATTCTCTAATAGAGTAAATAGAAAGAGTAGAGGAGTAAAGCAAGCTCCTTTTTATGTAATTAGTAGAGTTAATATGCCAGCTGTACTTATTGAATGTGGTTTCTTAACTAATCCTACTGAAGAAGATTTCTTACAGTCTGAAAAAGGACAAGATTATTTAGCTTCAGCTATTTTTAGAGCTTTTAGATCTTATAAGCAAAGTATTGAAGGTGTATCTTCTATAGAAGATACACAGCTTTTGATCAATAATCATGATTTAATGAAAGATAATATTAAAAAAGAAGATAATAAAGATCTTGTGTTTAAAGTACAGATAGGAACATATTTAAAATCAATGAATAGAGATAAATTATTTATTAAAATTAAAGCACAGGAACATCTTTTAAATGGTACTTTTAAATATTATGTAGGCTCAGAGCATAATAAAAATAACGCTGAAAATATAAAAAACCAAATGTTACAATTAGGTTTTAAAGGTGCATTTGTGGTAGCTTTTTATAAAGAAGAACGGATTACTATTCAAGAAGCATTAAATTTGCAAAAGAAAATACTAAAAAATGAATAAAGAATTTAAAATTGGTCTTGTTGCTATTTTTTCAATAATTGTTTTAATTTTTGGAATAAATTATTTAAAGGGATTGAATATGTTTAATTCTAGTAAATATTTTTTTGCTAAGTATGAAAATATTGGAGGATTAAAGGTTGGTAGTTTTGTTTTAGTAAATGGTTTTCAAGTTGGATCTGTATCTAATATTGAGTTGTTAACTAATGATAACCAGAACTTATTAGTTACCGTTAATATCAATTATGATATATCAATTCCTATAAATACAATTTGTAAAATAGTTAATCAAGATTTAATGGGAACAAAAGGTATTAATCTAATTTTAGGAAATGATACTGTTTTAGCAAATATTGGAGATACACTAATCAGTGGTATTGAATCTTCACTGCAAGATGAGGTTAATGCGCAGATTCTTCCTCTAAAGATTAAAACTGAGGATTTGATTGGTTCTGTTGATTCTGTGATGATGATTATCACGGCCATATTAAATAAGGATACTAGAGAAAATTTAAAAAATAGTTTCGCTTCTTTAGATACAACATTTGAATTAATGTCACATACAATGATCCAAATTAATCAAGTTGTAGATCATAATGATGAAAGAATTTCAAATATTGTTAAAAATATTGAGTCAAATAATCATAATATAACTAAGATTTTAGAAAATTTTTCTAATATTTCAGAAGGTATTGCTAAATCAAATATTAATAATTTGTTAAATTCTTTAGATCATATTTCTAACAAGATAAATAAATCTGAAGGAAGTTTAGGTATGTTAATTCATGATGAAGATTTGTATATTAATTTAAAGAATTCATCAAAAGAATTAGAAAATCTTATTAATGATATTAAAGAAAACCCTAAAAGATATGTACGTTTTTCTATATTAGGAGGGAAATCAAAATCTCATGATAAGAAAGATTAATTTATGGGTATAAGTAATATTATATTTTTATTTTTTTTTATAATTTCAATTGCGTTATTTGTTAGAAATCTTAATCGGATTATATCTAATATAAGATTAGGTAAAGATATTAATCGATCAGACAGAAAAATTGATAGATGGAAAAATATGTTACGAGTTGCACTAGGACAATCTAAAATGACTAGAAGACCTATTGCAGGTATTTTACATATTATAATCTATGTAGGTTTTGTGATTATTAATATTGAGATGATAGAAATTATTATTGATGGTATTTTTGGATCTCATAGATTTTTGTCATTAATCTTTCCTACTATATTTTATAACTTTTTAATAGGTACGTTTGAGATTTTAGCATTATTAGTTTTATTAGCTTGTGTAGTTTTTTTAGTTAGAAGAAATGTTTTAAAAATTAAACGTTTCTGGACAAAGGAAATGACAAGTTGGCCTAGAACTGATGCTAATTTAATTCTTATTTTTGAAATCTTGTTAATGATTGCTTTCCTGACTATGAATGCTGCAGATAGTATTTTGCAATCAGAACCATCTTTTAAAGATCATTATTGCCAAGCAGGATATTTTCCTATAAGTCAACTAATAGTTCCATTTATAGATACTATTACATTAATTAATTTACAATTTATTGAGCGTTTTTGTTGGTGGTTTCATATAATAGGTATTTTAGCTTTTTTAAATTATGTATTAATTTCTAAACATTTACATATTTTCTTTGCTTTTCCAAGTACCTATTATGCTAATCTTAATCCATTAGGTACTTTTACTAATTTAGAATCTGTGACAAAAGAGGTGAAACTCATGATGGATCCAAATAATGATCCTTATGCGAATCCTCCTGCTGATTCTGTAGAAAATACACAATCTTTTGGAGCCAAGGATGTTAATGATTTAAATTGGGTACAACTTTTAAATGCATATAGTTGCACTGAGTGTGGTAGATGTACTTCAAATTGTCCTGCAAATCAAACAGGAAAATTACTCTCACCAAGAAAAATATTAATGGATACAAGAGCTAGAATTACAGAATTTTCTGATAATAAAAGAAAAGGTTTAGAAGATTCTAAGTCTTTGTTAGGAGATTATAT
>CETW01003360.1_pt1 | contig 13622 bp, 12 predicted proteins | sample 361381 | NCBI WGS metagenome assembly CETW01 (sample SAMEA2620570, study PRJEB7988) | marine metagenome | isolation source: saline water (ENVO:00002010), including
TTAAGGGGAAAATGGAATAAAATTTTATTTTCAATTACTTGTATTTGGGCTCTAATGATTCTATCTGGGCCCCTCATGCTTGAACCTGGAGAAACGGGAGATTTGAGCGGAAGTGTAGGATTATACGATAACAAAGAAGTGATAGAACAAATGAATCCGATTGCTAAAATGGTTTATTATCTAGGAGACGTAAATTGTCATCAACTTTCTCACAGATCATACGAATACAATAACAATCAAATGCCTTTTTGTGCTAGGGATGTAGGTATATTTGTGGGATTGGCCTTTGGCTTTGTGTTTGCATTAGGAAGAAAAGTAGAACTTACCTTGCCAATAGTGATTCTTTGTCTGATTCCTATTGGACTTGACGGGACTATACAACTTGTGACTGAATATGAATCTACAAATCCAAGAAGAGTAATTACTGGATTAATTGCAGGCGCTGCAACAGGCATTTCGCTAAAAATTATTGCAGACTCCCTAGACCGAAATTAATCTTCCCACTTTAATTCGGTATCGCAATAAGGGCAATTTGGAGCTTGGTCGGGCACTACACGATAGCACACGTTGCAAAGCCGTCCTGGATTGTAGATTTTTTGATATGCAAATATTGCAATAATTGCTAAAACAAACATTGCAACAAGAACTATCGTAAATATCATTATTTCCTCTTAAGTTCCTCTCCAACATAACTAGTCATCGCCTTTGGATTTAAAGTAGTCCAGAAGAAATTAAAATCTTTCTTGTCAAACCCACCTAATGCTGCCAAAATAAAAATATAAAGAAAGCCTCCTAAAGCTGAAAATAAAAATAATTCATACCATCTATCTACTATGATGGCATCTTGCATTTGCCACATTATTATCCCTACAATTGATGCCAAAACTAGTTGTAAAATAAAATGTAATTGTGGTCGAAGATCTAAAACAGAATAACACATTACTCTTAATGATAAACCAAGAATGATTTCTGAAATTAATAAAGCTAAAGCAGCCCCCTCGCCACCCATTCCTGCTAAATTTTCTAAACCTAATTGTGGTATTTGTTTTGGTACTAATATTAGCATTAAGAAAATATTTATGGATGAAGAAAAAATATTGATTATAGAAGTCAAGTCAGGCCTATCTGAACCTCGTAAAGCTACCGACCAAGGACGATTTACTACCTTAACTAAGGCAGCTAAAGCTAAAAATTGAAGGATTCGTGATGCTGGTAGAAATTCGCGACTTATAAATACTTCAATAATTTCATTAGACCAAACGATTGTCATTGCAACTATTGGAATACAGACCATTGCAACATACCTTTCAGAATCATATATTGATGAGTGAATTTCTTTTTTATTTGCATGCCTTTTAGATATAGAAGGTAAAAGCATCTCCTCAATAGCAAGTGCTAAGGTACCAATAAACAAAGCAATTCTTTGGACTCCAAAATAAAGACCTACATCTGTCGCAGCCCAAAATATGCCTATGAAAATCTTATCTATGTACTGTTTTAGAACCCCAAAAATGGATGCTGCCGCTACTGGAAATGCAAACATCCTATAAGATTCAAAGGTCTTCCAATCTGGCTTAGATATAGGATAATCTCGGAAATACCATAACGAAATGAGTGCTATTATCAAAATTCCAATCAGTTGAGAAGCTGCTAGCCAAATTACTCCCCAACCCAATAATGCAGTACATATGAAGAGAATAGAACGCACAGATGTTCCAACAATATTAGGAATTGCAACTCTTGCACTTTGTTCAAGACCACTAAAAGTAGCTCTAGCAACTCCTGCAATTAAAAATACAATGTAATATAGAAGAACTAGCAAAAGCAAATTTGGTGTTTGAATATCATAAAATTCTTTACCAAGAAAACTAGTCCAAAGCCAGTAAGAAAAAGCAAAAGTAAGCAGCATTAATGAAATTAAAAATAATCTTATAGAAAGGAAAGTGCCTATGCATTTACCTAGATCAAGTCCTTCACTAACTCTCTTAACATGTGCCATTCTAAAACCAAAAAAAGCAAGAAAAGTAAATCCTCCAACTAGACTTACTGCATAACTAAATTCGCCTATTGCTTCAGCCCCCATTTTTCTAGCAACAAATAGTAATGCAATCCAACCAATAATCGCGTTAATATTTTCTGCACCAAAGAGCAGAGCTATTTTGCGGGAGGTCGCCATACCTTGCGCACAGTGCTTGGGATTTAAAGACAGTCCTCTTAGGGCAGTAATGAAGCCTAATATACTGGTAGCTGGCGTTTTAGCTTTGGACAATCTTAAAACTCCACAGAGAAGTGAAGAAAAAATTGTAGGTGGCGCAGGTGTCTATTCTAGCATTTCATCAAGTATTTTCACAAATACTGCACTAGTTGCTGCTATTGGAAATGATTTTCCTGAAAATATACTACGACTAATTAAGGAACATGGCATTAATACCGAATCCGTGAGTAAATTGGATTATCCTACTTTCCACTGGTCGGGAGAATACAAAGGAGACATGTCCCGAGCAATAACTCATAAAACTGAATTCGTAATTAACGAACATTATAATTGGGAGATTAAAGAAGAACACCGAGAAACTAATGTCTTACTTCTTTGTAACAATGATCCTAGTATTCAATTAAAAATTCTAAAACAAGTTAGAGCTAAAACTATTGCAATGGATACTATGAATTTATGGATAGATATAGCGACTGATAAATTAGATTTAGTTGTTTCAGAAGTAAATATTTTATTCATAAACGATGCCGAGGCTCAACAATACGCAAATTGTAAAAATCTGGATGAGGCTGCAACTGTCTTACTTGGAAAAGGACCTCAATTTGTAATAATTAAAAGAGGAGAGCACGGCGCATCACTTTACTCCGAACATGTAGCAAAACATCTTCCTGCATTCAAAGTTAATGATTTTATAGATCCAACTGGGGCTGGCGATAGCTTTGCTGGAGCGGCTATGGGCTATTTATCCGATAAAGAAATTAACGAAGAAAACCTAACGACTGCAATGAATTACGGAGCTGCTGTTGCATCCGTAACTGTCGAGGGATTTGGAACTGAAAGCATAATGTCTATTACAAAATCTGAAATTGAATCTAGATTTGGAAAACTTATTGGTGGGCCCGGCCGGATTTGAACCGACGACCGCCCGGTTATGAGCCGGGAGCTCCACCAGACTAAGCTACGGGCCCAGTGGCGCCGCTGATCGGATTCGAACCGATGACCGTCCGGTTAACAGCCGGATGCTCTGACCTACTGAGCTACAGCGGCACTGAAGTGTGCTCACCAAGGTATGGTTTAAAACTTCTGCGATGAACACAGATTGTATTTATGTGCAGTTTCATTAAGCTAAAATGTCTCTGGTTATTATGGTTCGCTCCCGGCTCACAACTGGTGGATTTGCAGAACCTGTAGTCGCCGATACCGCAAGAACTCTATCTAAGCAAGGTCATAGAGTTATTCTATTAGCATGGGATCGAACGGGGAAATGCGAAGCTACCACAACCACTGATTGGGGAACTATATGGCGCTATCAAGAAGAATGTCCATTAAATAATGCAACTCTTTTTGCAAGGAAACTGCCTGGTTTTTTATCATGGAGCTCTTGGCAAATTTTGGCCTTTCAAGGAGTAGAAAAAGACATTATATTGCATTATCATGATTTAGATACATTAGTAGGGGGTGTTTTCACTGCCAAATTAGCAAATTTACCTCTAATTTATGATTGTCATGAAAATTATCCTGGACTAGTTAAGGGGGCAGTTTCAAATTTTATTGCAAATCGCTTACACAATTTGGAAGTACGACTATTGCCTCACTGTGATGGAATAATATCTGCAGGTCCTGCCAATTATGCAAGAATAAAAGGTATGCTGGAAAGGGGTGCAGACGCTCCATTTGCAGCCACAGAGGAAGATGCTTTTGCAGTCATGAATCTGCCTCAACGAGATTTCTTAAATAATAAATTAACTAGAATTGGAAATATCAAGCGTTTAGAGAATTATCCATTGAGACGAATCGAAAATAAAGTCAAAAATAGGAAATTCAAACTACTCTATATCGGAGTACTCGAGAAGCATCCATCTAGAGGAATTATAGAAACAATAATGACTGTAAGTAAGATGAAGAATATTGAGTTTGATATTGGAGGGTTTGGAACACTAGTACCTACCATAAAGAGATTACAGCAAAAAACTAAGAATATTAATTATTTAGGGCCTATTCATCCCGATAATGTAGCATTAAAAACAATTGAATGCGATGCAGTAATAATGGCGTTAGATCCGAATAATATTAATAATAAATTGAGTGCACCTAATAAAATGTTTGAAGCGATGGCTGCAGGCGTCCCTATGATTACTTGCAAAGAATTATTGATGGGGCAATATGTTGAAAGAGAAGAAATAGGATTGACATTTGAATGGGGGAAATGGGACCGTCTGAAGGCAGTACTCATGAAATTGATGTTTGATGAAACACTTAAGATTGAAATGGGAAAGCGTGCAAGAAAATTAGCAGAAAAAGCCCATAATTGGGAATATTGCGAGGACCGAATTATTTCCTTATATCAATTTGTAAAAAAACCTAAGAATCCAATAGCTTAGCAAGTTCTTCAGGAGACAATACTGTTGGTAAAGTATCCAATGAACGAATCAAAAACTTCTCTGAGTAATCAAATTGATTTGAAATATCAATTTTTTCACCAGTTACTAACTTAAGATAAGTATCAATCATAGAGTGTTCGCCTGAAAGATTAAATAAATTAGTAATCATAAAAAAACGCCCTATGTTTATTTCTGTGACACACAATTCACCTTTGGAATTCATCTTTATATCAATATCATAATTACCATGGGCTGACCCTCCAGAAAGCTTCTGAATAACGTCTATACAAAAATTAAATAATTTTTCATCATAGACAGTCTTGGCTAATTCTGGTGATGATGACATATTACTAGGCCTAGATGCTGCTTCAATATATGAGAGGCGTTCTGCAGCTTTCATTAATATTAATTCACCATCTTTCCACGTACTTTGGCAAGCAAAATCTTTACCTGGTAAGAATTCTGAAATAGTAAAATCTGAAATTTTCATACCTCTCATTTCATTCCAATACTTAATCCACCATTTTGCCTGTTCTGAATCTTTAACTTTGGTAGCTCCTTTAGAACCTGCACCTTTTATTGCCCTACACCAAAGTAAATCCGAATCAAATTTTGAAAAGATAATATCTACGTCATCAATTTTTTCAACATGATAAGTTTCAGCCACATTAATCTTATTTTCAAGCGCAAAATTATGAAACTTCCACTTATCTAAACACAAACTCACTTCCTCATGAGGCGGAAAAAAAAGACTTGTTTCAAGTTTATCTCTAATCTCAGATAATTTTTCCACTTCAGGGTCATTTGTAGGAATTATCAGTACTGGTTTTTCGATTTCTATAATTTCAGATATTTTTTTTTGATAATCAGGTGAGGAAGCTGGAGGTACTACATAACGTGAATCTACATTTGCTCTAGCTACTTTATATGGTGAAATATCAAAACCAATTAGTTCATATTTTTCCCGCTCTTTGATTGTAGAAATAATATTGTTAGCCCCTCCGCCACCTGCGCCAGTAATAATTATTTTAAACTTAGACATGATTAATACATCATCTCTTTATTTGGATAAAATTTAAATTCTAATACGTTGTTAGAGGGATCTTTTAGGAAAAACGTAGAATGAACTTCAGGTAGACCCTCAAAACGTGTAGTTAGAGGGTGCAAAAAGTCAACGCCATTTTGTTTTAGGTGTGCAACAAATAATTCAAAATCCTCTTTTTCTGAAAAAGTGACTCCAAAATGACGTGGGTATGGATTTGCTTCCAAATCTACTTTTTCTGGAGATAAATGGCAAACTAATTGGTCTCCAAAGAAATTAAATGTAACTCTATCATCATATTTGCGACGACTCTCACAACCTAATTTATTCTCGTAATAATCTAAAGTTTCTTGAAGATCCTTGCAAGGTACTGCTAAATGGAATGCATTGTTCTGATTCCTCATATGAATTATAAACAAAACACCGATTATTTATAATCTGAGTTTTAAAAATTAAAATCTAAAACTTTGCTCTCAAGCGTTTGAAGATTTACGGCAATAGCTCTACAAGGATCTGGCTGAAAGCCCATCATTTTTTGATATGCTGTTTGCGCCTGCCAAGTACCTGGATTTAATAATAAAATTCCATTATACCTTTCAACACCACATGAGTGAACGTGGCCAGTAACAAATATATCTGGAACATCTCGGATTAGCATATGGTCTTGTTTCTCGGGAGCTAAAGGTGTTTTCGCGCCATATATAGGTGCTAGATGTCTTCTATTGAGTAATTCCTTCATCATAGCTATCGGATTATCATAAGACAGGTCTCTAAGACTAACTAAGTCATCAAGAGATTTACCATGGTAACACAAAACTTTGACGCCCGCAAGATTAAGCAAGACTGGATTCGCTGTAAATGTTAAATTATCTCCAAAATCTTTGACAACTTTATCTGGTAAAGGCAGCTGAGGTTCCATCAATCTAACTGCATCATGATTACCTGGCATTATTACTGTCTGAATCGTATTAGGAATTTTAGAAACTGATTGTGACAATACTGAATACTGTTCCCACACATCTGTTATGGATAAATCTGCTTCTTGTCCTGGATAGGAATCGATACCATCTACTGCATCTCCTGCAACTACTAGGTACCCAGGATTAGGAATCCATTCCTTGTTATAATCCACTTCACCATTTAACCAAGAAACAAACTTCTTCCACTCGGCCTCCTTAAACGTACCACTTCCTAAATGTATATCCGAAACAAACAATGCTATGTATGGCTCTTCTGCTCTTGAAGGTTCTCTGTAACGACCAAGATGGGGGCGTACTATTGGTGAATTTACAAAAAGCATATTCCCCTGTCGATTCAGTTTGCCTGAAACTCCTATAACTTCATCATGTATCAAATTCAGCGGAATCCCGTCTGTTTCACTAAGCATTAAATTAAGACGTGATGTTTTATCTTCTATAGTCACTTTAATTTTACCATTTGCAAAAGTATTAATTTCTGCAATCATACCAACAACCTGATTTTCTTCATCTGGATTAAGCTGAGATAAAGTACCTGCATCTCTCATTGAAGGATTTCTACGAACTAGTCGCGATAATGAGGCAAACCTGTCGTTAAACAAAGATACATAACTTTCCAACTTTCCATCCGACATACTTTTTTCTATTTGTTTCTCAATTATTACAGGAGGTATATCTGCCACTTTCGGTCTACTTATTGGCTTAGGAGGTTCAGGAATTTCATCAACAATTAAATCTGAAACACTAAGAAAGAGCTTAGGGCCTTCAATCGATTCAACAGATTTCTCAAGTAAGCCTAAGCCGTTTGGATGATTAACTACGTGAGTTATTAATTCAGGTGAAGGCATCAATTTCCGTTCTGAAAGCCAAGCAATTACTTCTTTTTCTTTAACTGGCAAGAATACCCTATTGGAGAGAGAACAAAACCCTTTTTGTAGAAAACACGTATACAAAAAAAGATTATATTATCGAAAACTAAGTTCGTTAAATTTGGGTATAAAAAGAAAATAATTTTATGGAACCACCCCGTTTGATTTATAGGCCGTATGCTATACCCATGGCCCTACTAGTTGAGACTGTATTATTTATGCAAAAAGACCTAAAATTAAGTAATCGCAATATTTTTGACAAACTAGTTAAGAAAGAAAGGATTTTCAAGAACAGAGAAGCCCTCTCTTCAACATTTATACCAAAGGAATTTCCGTATCGAAATAATGAAATTAATGATTTTGCAAACATTTTGAAACCTGCATTGTACGGTGCTAGGCCTTCCAATATCTTAATATACGGCCAGACAGGCACTGGAAAAACTGCCATTGCAAAATACATCTGCGAACAGATAGTAGAAAAGGCAAATAGTGAAAATAAAAAAATACATACTGCATACATTAATTGTAAGCAAACCAACACACCGTATGGAATTTTAGCAAATATTGGTAAAACGTATTCTTCTGAGTGGGATGAAGTCATACCGAACGCGGGTTGGAGAATAGATAAAGTATATTCTGCATTAAAGCAAAAGGCTGATGATAATGGAGGGATTTCAATAGTTATTCTGGATGAAATTGATGCGCTTGTCAACAAAAACGGCGATGAAATCCTTTATCATCTGACTGGATTAAACTCTGATTTGAATAATTCAAAAATAGCACTTATTGGAATTTCTAATGATACAAAGTTTACTACATGGCTTGATCCGAGAGTTAAATCAAGACTGGGAGAAGAATCATTGACGTTTCCTCCGTACAATGCAATACAGATTGAAGAAATTTTGGCACAACGTGTTAAACTAGCTTTCAACGAAAATGTGGTCGACCCTGTTGTAGTCTCTTATTGTTCTAGTCGTGCTGCATTAGAACATGGCGATGCAAGAAAGGCTCTTGATTTACTGAGAATTTCTGCTGAACTAGCTGAAAGGGATGAGCGAGAAATTGTTACTGTTGAATATGTGGGCAGGGCTCAAAGTGTTATGGAAAAAGATCAAGTTAGATGCGTCATTTCTACACTCCCTATTCACTGTAAGGCGACATTAGCCAGTATTGTTTTTAATGAGGGGAAGAGTAAGAACGGTCAACAGACGACAGGAGAAGTCTACAGTACTTACAAGCAAATTTGCAAGCTATCTAGCTTGGAAGGATTAAGCCAAAGAAGAATCGGAAATATTATTTCAGAATTAGATATGCAGGGCTTGATTAATGCTAAAATTGTAAGCTTAGGCAGACAAGGAAGAACTAAATTCATAAATGTCGCTATTGATAAAAAACAAATTGAAGATCTTTTTGACGAAGATAAATTTTTATCAGACATCATCTACGAGTTAAAACAAAACACTACTTATTTCGGCAGTACACAAATGAGATTAGTGTAATTTAGCGTCTCTTTCAATTAAACCTTCTTCCCAGCCCTTTTCCCAACCTGCAGCTATTGCTGCCTGCAGACCTGCTTTTCTCGCGGCTTCTTTTGCTAATCCAAGAACTTCGTCACGTTCTTCTTTGGTCTTTTGATTATTTATTGTCACTGAAATTTGCTTTACTTCCTCTGTCAATCTCTCTGCTTCAACCCATAAAGGCTTAGTTGCCGCTTTGAGAATTTGAGTCAAATCGGCATCTAAAGGAGCCTCTAATGCAGCCTGGTATCCTTCAGATTTGGAATCATCGTATGCCTCAGATTTAATAGCTGTACCTTCCTTCTTCTCCCGTGCATATTTAGCCCAAGCAAGGCCTCTCTTAACCCCTGGAACGTACTTTTTTACAAATTCTGGGATTTCTTTAGCTATTTCTTCTTCTTCAGCCATTGACTTTCAAACAAAGATAGGATTAAGGAAGTTACGCTCAATCGCGATAAGTGTCTGGATAAAATAACAATAAGACTGTAATTATCTCTAACCTTCCTAACATCATTAGCACTGAAAGAAAAAGGAGTGTGGGATCGCTAAGTGCGCCATAGGTCTCCGTAGGCCCGATTACTCCGATACCTGGACCAATATTTGCTAAACAGGAAAGAGATATCGAGATACCGTCAATTACTCCGACATTAGGATTATTGCCTTCCAAATACAGAGTTATTAAGGAACCCATTAAGAACAATATTACAAAAATAAAAAAGAAAACGCCTACATTACGAAACAAATCCTCATCCAAAACTTTGTCTCCGATTCTTAACTTAATAACTGCACGGGGATGGATAACAAGAATCAATTCTCTCTTTAAGGCTTTAAAAAGCAACATAATGCGCACAATTTTTATTCCTCCTGTAGTAGACCCTGCACAGCCTCCTGCAAACATAAAGAGTAAAAGAACAAATATTGACATTTGAGGCCATTCCATGTAATTTGTCGTAGTAAAACCAGTACCTGTTAGTAACGATACAGTTTGAAAAGAAGCATGTGAAAATTTAGAAAAATTACTACTAAAATTATCTGTATCAACAAGCAAATTAACAAAAATTAAAGAAAATGAAAATAATAACAAATATATATAGAAAATAAATTCTTCATTGCCTTTCAGCGTTTTAAAAGAGTTAATTATTCTTTCTGTAAAACCCTTTGAAAAATCAATTAAATTATTAAAAACATAATAAAGAATAACAAAATTTATTCCTGAGATTAGCATGAAGAAAGTTATAACGCCCATAACGAAGGGGCTATCATACGAGCCTATTGAGTCTCTCTGTGGAGAAAAACCACCTGTTGATACTGTGGAAAATGAATTACAAATTGCATCGTAAAACGGCATTTCAGATAAAACTGATAAGAGAAGAATCTCAACTACAGTCATCACAAAATATAAACTCCATAAAAGACGTGCTGTTTGAGCCATTTGTGGCCTTAGCCTAGTTATTCCAGTACCTGGCATTTCCGCTTGAAGAACTTGAATACCACCTCCAAAAAGACGTGAGAAAATTATAGTTGCAAGAACAATAATTCCCATACCTCCCAACCATTGAATTTGTGACCTCCAAAGCAGAAGAGATTTAGGTGCATCAAAATAACCTTCATTATATTGCTGAACATTTACAGGGTTACTACTCTCTAAATCTAATACCGTAGCTCCTGTAGTTGAAAGACCTGACATCGATTCAAAGATAGCTCCTGCAACTCCTATTTCATAAGACATTAGAGCCAATCTCTCCGAGGAAATGAAAGGAATAGCTCCTACAAATACCATAATAATCCAAACTATAGTTACAAGGACGAAAGCTTCTCTATTTCTGATATCTTCATTAGAATGAAAGTAATAATGTAAAAAAGCCCCTAAAGATAAAGAAATTAACATAGGTACTCCAAACATCCAAAAAATATCCATACTTTTTTCTTCAAACCAAAAACCTGCAATTATAGGGAGCAAAAAGTTAAATCCAAAGAAAGCCAGTATAGTACCTGTAAGACTTAGTATGAGGTTTAATCTCATTATTAATGGAAAAAGTTTTCCACCTCAGGAAGCTTGCTCTTTAATGTAAAAACTAAAACATGATCTTTTTCTTCAAGCATTGAATCTGAATCGGGGAAAATTGCTTCACCGTCTCTATTAATCATTGCGATCAAAGTATCATCGGGAATGTGCAAATCTGACAGCTTCTTTCCTGTCTTACCATTTCCGCTTTTAATAAGAAATTCTCTAACTGAAGCGTCACCTCCTTCTAATTCTTCTAGACCTTCAATCTCATCTGTTGAAGTGGCCCTATTAACTATTGCATTTACTGTAACCCTTTTTGGATTAATCAAAGTGTCAATACCTGTATCTTGAACAACATACTCTAATTCAGTTTGATATACCAAAGCAACCGTGCGCTTGGCACCTTCTTTCTTTGCTAAAAGGCAGCTTAACACGTTTAAATCTTCTCGATCCGTTGCTGCGATGAATAAATCTTCATAGCGAATACCTTCTTCTCTTAAAAAATGGCGATCCGTGGAAGAACCAACTAAAACTCTGACATTTTCAGGCAACTCTGCACTAGCTACGTCTGCCATTTTCTTATCTGGTTCAGCAATGTAAATTTCCAAATCACTGTATTCCTTAGAAATCTGCTCTGCTAAACGAAGTGCTATTCTACTGGTACCTGCAATCATAATCCTTTCTACATTTCGTTCATCTGTTACTTCTTTTGGAATTCCTAAAGCATCAGACAAATCATCAAGCTCACTGTACTCGCTTAATAAAATCAAAATCCTGTCTCTAGGCATCAAAATATCTGTATTGTCTGGAATCCTAACACCTTCCTCACGGGCAATTAGAACTATTCGACAATGCGGAGGGAGTGTGATATTGCCAAGAGGTCTACCTACTGACGGTGAACTATCACTAAGTCTGACTTCAAGAATTCTCAATTTACCAACCGAAAAATGATCTAATTGAGTTAGTGCAGGTCTGGATAAAATCTGCCAAATCCTATGCATAGCCAGCTCATCTGGAGAAACGTATGCATCAACTCCAAAAAGATCTTGGTGACTATAATTCTCAGGCATTTCTGTTAAATCTGGATTATTGATACGGGCTATAGTAGCACAGCCTTCTCTTTTAGCAATAGAACATGCAGCTAAATTAACAACATCTCTACCTGTAACTGCAATAAATAAATCTGTATCTTTCAAAGAAGCTTCGTCGACCAATAACTTAACCGAAGCTGCATTTCCTTGGAATACTTGAGCATCTAGAGTTTGAGCTCGTTTAACTGCTGAAGAATCTGAATCGACCATCGTAACCTCATGACCTCGGAAAACCAAATCACGACCGACACGGAAACCGACTTCTCCAGCACCCACTATGAGTACTCGCATTGATGCCTTCAAAAAGGAGGTTTCTTAAAAGCTCTTGTAGTTCCTAATTTGCTAATTTCTTTTCAAAATACTTTATCCCGTATGATGATAAAGCCCCAATTATGAAAAAGAAAAATGTAATAATAAGAGATATTAAATTAAATTCTTCAATTATCTGATTTAAAGGCAAATTATCAGGTAAGCTACCAGTACCGTACTCATCCTTCCAAGGCCAAAGTGTAATCAAAGAGCCTACCATCAATCCACTCAGAATAGACATTGTTAATTCTTTATGATTATTTAACATTTTATTCATAAAAGGAACAAATGTGAACAAAGAAATAATACCGCCTAAGAAAAAATAAGATAAAGGAATCAGTTCTAGATTGTGCACATAGCCAACTATTTCTTCGTAAAGCCCTAGCGTCAAAAGAACTAAAGCTCCACTTATACCTGGAAGAAGCATTGCTGTTAGTGCTAAAATCCCACTAATAATAAGTAAAATATTACTCGTATCATCTATTGGAAAACGTGTGTAAACAAAGACTACAATAATTCCTGCTAAAGCACATAAATAATTTTTTGATGTAGGATCATTAACAAAACTCCAAGGCTCTTTAACACTTAAGAAAACTAAACCAAAAAAAAACGAATAAATTTGAGGGGCCGTTGATTTATCCATTAAAAGTCCCGGATTGGCATCTGAACCAACTAATAATTTAGTTACAAAATAATAGGAAAAGAGCATGCCTAAACCAAGTGGTAAAAGAAAATAAATTGATACAACAAATTTATCACGTTTTTCGTTAGGAAAACCATCTCTCACGAAAGAAACGCATGTCGATAAAAAATACAATAACCTGTCATAAATTCCTAAAATTAAAGCAATCGTTCCTCCACTTACTCCAGGTACTGCATCTGCCATACCCATTAACAATCCACAGCCAAAAATTTCCTTTGGATTATTATCTTTTAATTTCTTATCCATGGTTTTCTCCAAAAAAGTCTATTCTTGACGCAATAGCTACTTTAGCTGCTAATTTTCTAGAAACTTTACCCTTGTCTTTTCCAAAGGCTTTTTTAACATTTGGATGCTGATAAAGTACTCCATGCTTTGGTGGAGGGCTGCCGTCCGCCATATGTCTGAAAAGTGCTTTTTCAGCTCCCAAAAGTTGAATTGTTGAAGCTGGCATACGTGCTAATTTTGAAAGACCTCCTGCCAAAGAAACTATTCTGGCGGCTAACTGTGTTC
>CETW01087583.1_pt1 | contig 13530 bp, 7 predicted proteins | sample 361381 | NCBI WGS metagenome assembly CETW01 (sample SAMEA2620570, study PRJEB7988) | marine metagenome | isolation source: saline water (ENVO:00002010), including
ATGTGTGGCGAAGATGTCTCATTCTGTCTAGATGCCAAAGAAGCAGAGGTAGAGACTTGGTGCGATCCTCGTATCAGAGTCGGTCATGAGAAAATGCGTGTTATCTAATGACATACGGAACCCTTTATAACCTTTTGTATAATAATGAGGTACTTTACAAGTGCCTCACTGAAGAGGAACTAGGAGAGGTTCTGCAAGATTATGCTGACCGCTTTTTCTCGGACAGAGAGAATAATATTGACCCAGATAAAATTGATGTACAACCACAACGGAGATAGTAATGCCCGTCAGAACTAAATCAGGAAACTTTGGATCTGTAACTGTATCAGACACCACCCCCAAAAAAACTCGACAAGGAAGAGGCAAACATACAAAATATGCAGCAACCTCTCGAAATAGTGCTAAAAAGAGATATAAAGGACAAGGCAAATGAATGTAAAAGACTTAATCACCGCAATCGCTCGTTTTCCACAAGAATACAAAGATATGCGGAAAGGAGAACTATCTAAAAGACAGATAGAACTTCTTGATGGTGCGGAGATAAAGTCACATGAAGGAATGATATTTGGAGCAATGTATGCTGACTGGAAAGTAAGGAAGGGGTTTGATAATGAGAATGAATGATCAAACTAAACTAATGTACGCTCTAGAGCATATTGATCACCTCTATGATTTAATAGAGGACAATTATTGGGAAGATTACCTCTATGATAATATAAGGAGTATGGAAGTTATTTTAGAGGCACAATTAGACGAAATAAATAAAAAGAAATTCCGAAGATAAATATATACGGCATACGTCCTGAAAAAATGGATACCTGGCATAATCCTGGTTATTTTAAAAGGAATAGTGGAGGCAAATTAGTGGAAATTGACAATAGGACTCTGATTACAGAGACTGACTCAGATCATCAGTTAGAAAAGATTGCTAAACGCAATGTAAATCTACCCAAAGAAGAACTATACGATCCTTCTGTAGAAATAACTGATTGGGAAGTGACTAAATAGATATTAAATAATAGTATTAAATAAATATCATGCCCTTAGAGCGATCTAGCGTTGGTTTTAAGGATATTAGCTTGTCCTTAAAACAAAATCCACTCACAAAAGACGTTTTAGTTCTTAAAAATGAGAATGCTATAGCTCGTTCTGTGCAAAATCTTGTTCTTACCCTTCAAGGTGAGAAAATGTTCGATCCAGATCTTGGATGTGCAGTAAACAGACTACTATTTGAGAATGTAGACATGTTTACAGCAGATAATTTAAGACGAGAGATAGAATCGGTCATTGAGAACTACGAACCAAGGGTAGACATTGATACAGTCACGGTAGAACCTGATTTTGAAGGTAATGCAATGGATGTAACTATAGTATATGTGATCATTGGGATAAATGCTTCACCTCAGCAGTTATCATTTGTCTTATTACCGACTCGATAGATGGCATTAGTAAATTTTTCAAATTTAGACTTTGATCAGATAAAGACTCAAGTTAAGAGTTATCTGAGAACTAACAGTGACTTTACGGATTTTGACTTTGATGGGTCTAACTTCTCTATATTATTAGATACATTAGCATATAACACGTATATATCAGCATATAATGCCAATATGTTGTCTAATGAGGTGTTTATTGATGGTGCTACATTAAGAGAAAACGTTGTATCTTTGGCAAGAAACGTTGGTTATATGCCAAGATCTAATGTATCTGCAAGAGCAAAGATATCCTTCTTTATATCTACTGCCAATTTAACGAAAAACCCTACTACAATCACTCTTAAAAAGGGTATTGTAGCAACAAGTTCATCTAATTTTGGAAAACAGAGTTATACATTCTCAATTCCCGAAGATATTATAGTTCCAGTGTCTGGTGGTATTGCTACTTTTGATGCAATATCAGTTTATGAAGGAATTTACCTTACAGAGACCTTTACATACAATAGTTTAAACAAAGATCAAAGGTTTATTCTCAATAACACCAATATTGACACCTCCTTATTGAGAATTGAAGTAAGAGAGACTAAAGAAAGTTCAATAACTAGAAAATATAAGTACGTAAACAATATTAGTGAAGTTGATAGTAAAGACGATATCTTCTTTTTGAATGAAATTGAGGATCAAAGATATGAAATCTTCTTTGGTGATGGTCTTTTTGGGAGAAAATTGCAAGATAAGAACTATATTATTGCCTCTTATATTGTTACTGTAGCAGATAGAGCTAATGGAATATCAGATTTTACCTTTGTAGGTAGACTACATGATAATGATGGTAATACAGTTAAGGTTTCATCACCAATTGTGACTGCAGATGAGGCTTCTGGTGGTGGTACTGCTATTGAAACTGTTGCTTCAGTTAAGAAATTTGCTCCTAGAGTCTATGCATCTCAGAATAGAGCAGTAACAGCAACAGATTATGAGACCATTTTACCTCAAATCTTCCCTGAAACTGAATCAGTTGCTGTTTTTGGTGGTGAAGAATTGTCTCCACCTAAGTTTGGTAAGGTTTATATCACAGTAAAACCTAGAAATGGCACATATTTACCAAATAACATTAAGGATAACCTTAAAATTGCTCTTAAAAAGTATGCAGTAGCAGGAATTCTTCCAGAATTTATTGATTTGAAGTATCTTTATGTTGAATATAGCTCTTCTGTTTACTATAATGCTAATTTGGGTAGTGCCCAACAGTTAAAAACGACAATAACTAACAACATTAACAAGTATTCTGCATCAACAGACCTAAACAAATACGGTTCTAGGTTTAAATATAGTAAATTCCTTAAGATGATTGACGATTCTGATCGTGCAATCACCTCAAACATCACAATGGTTAATATGAGGAGGGACTTAAAGGTCTTAGTTAATGAAGTTGCTGAATATGAAGTATGTTTTGGTAATGAATTCCATGTAAAAAATGCAGCAGGGTATAACTTTAAGACTTCTGGAGTGTCAGTTAGTGGTATAACAGGTACTGTTTACTTTAGTGACATACCAGATCCAGACCTTTTAACAGGAACGGTTATTATCTTTAAGTTGGATGCTACACAAACACCTATAGTTGTACGTCAAAATGCGGGTAAAATCGACTATAAGAAAGGTGAGATTATGATTAATGCTCTAAATATTACTGCTACTACTAAGAAGGCATCTGGGGATCAAATAATTGAGGTCTCAGCTATTCCTAAGTCCAATGATGTCATTGGAAAACAGGATTTATACTTACAATTAAGTTCATCATCATCAAGTATTACAATGGTATCTGACACCATATCTTCTGGAGCAGAGCTCTCAGGATCAGGATATATAGTATCATCTAGTTACACCGACGAAGAATACGTAAGGTTGTAAAGATATGCAGAAAAATAGAGTAAAAGCCCGCCATTTAGTACAGGATCATGTGCCTAATTTTGTTAGGGACAATTATCCTGAATTTCAAGACTTCCTTAGGACTTATTATAAGTCTGTAGAATCACCTGGTGGTCCTACTGATATACTTAATAATATTGATCAATATGTAAGATTAGAGAATTTATCAGAACTAGTATATTTTACTGATACTACTTCTGGTATTGGATTGTTTAATAATACAATAAACGTAAGTGATACTACAGGATTTCCAGAAAAGCATGGTTTAATACAGATTGAAGATGAAGTCATTAGTTATGAATCTAAAACTGCAACTACTTTTATAGGTTGTGAGAGAGGTTTTAGTGGAATAACATCATATAAAGGTGAGACTGATGATAGTCTAACCTTTAGCGAAACAGAAGTATCAGAACATGTTTCTGGGTCAGTAGTATATAATTTACATGCTTTATTCTTATTTGAGTTTTATAGAAAGTACAAGGCACAATATACACCAGGATTTGAAGACATACACTTCTTTGAAGCAATCAATGAGAAGATTATAGTCTCCAGATTAAAAGATTTTTATGCTGCAAAGGGTGCTAGTTCTTCCTTTGACATACTATTCAAGATAATTTTTGGTGTTGAAATATCAGTTGTTAAACCAAGAGACTTCTTAATTCAACCCTCAGACGCAGATTATAGAATTGTTAGAGATTTGGTTGTAGAACCATTGGTTGGTGATCCTAATGATTTAATTAATAGGACTCTTTTCCAGGATGAAACTGGTTCTATTCAAAAAGCAACAGGTTCTATTACTGCTGTAGAGCAGTTAATTAAAGACAATCAGGTTTACTATAGATTAAGTCTTGATTATAATCCAGATATTGAACTCTTTAAGTTTACAGTTCATCCTAAAACAAGACTTACTGAAGCAGCACCTTTTGGTCAAGATTATCTTGATGTTGACTCTACTACAAGTTTTCCTGCATCTGGCATTCTTCAAGTTACAGTTGATAATGTTATATACGATATTCCTTACACTTCTAAGTCATCTACCCAGTTCTTTGGTTTAGAATGTCCAGTTAATATTGTAAATTCTTCTAATATAACAACACCAGACTATGCATATGCTGTTGATAATGAAGAAAATGATATAAGAGTTAAAATAAGTGGTGTTCTTGGTGATTTAGTTTATGATGCTGGTGCATCAAATTATTATTCTGCAGGAGATCAAGTAGAAATTGTATCTTTAGGGTATGATACTCAGGATCAATTATATAAGAGTTGGATTTTAAATATTACTCCTGAATATGATATTGATATTATTACAAGATTAACTACTGCAATTAATGGTGCTGCACAGTATAGACTTACCACCTTTGATCCTCATGTATTTACTTTAGGTGATATTGGAACACTAACTTCTAGTACAGGAATCATTTATGATGTAAGTGTTCTTGCTGTTGGTGATGAAAGAACCTTTGATGTTAATTTACCTGCAAACCTTGTAACTAATAACGTATCATTTACGGTTAGAAGAGGAATTTCTAAGGTTTCTGCAACGAATCTTCCAAAATTATCAAAAGTATCTGCTAATATGCAGAATGTGTATACTCATGAGAATAATGCAGGTGGAAGAGATGCATATGTTGTATCTGCATCATTACCAGATTACTTTAACACCCCAATTGTAGCTAAAGACCAATCAGTACTCTTTAGTGGGCAATATAATGGATTTGAGATGAACATTGGTTCAAACCCATTCTATAGCGGAGATGCTGTTTGGTATAGTGCTAATAATAATATTCCACTTAGTATACCTGAAGGTCAATATTTCATTAAAAAGGTAAATGCAAGTACAATTAAACTTGCAACCAGTAAATCAAATATTGCAAATGATATATTTGTAAGAGTTTTTGGTACAGTAACGAATAATAAATTTGAATTAATAGATTTTTATGGAAAAGAGATAAAACCACAAAATATAGTTAGAAAATTCAGTAAACCTGAAATTTCAGATGCTTCAGAGGTCACAACTCCAGGTCAAATTGGAATGTTCCTTAATGGTGTAGAAGCATTAAACTATAAATCAAGCGATTTGGTATATTATGGTCGGATTGAAGGTATTAATGTATCTGCGGTTGGAGATTCTAACTATGATGTTATTAATCCACCAGTACTTCACATTGAGGATGGTGTAGGTGTTGGTGCAACTGGTGTATGTAATCTTACTGGATCATTAAAGAGAATCGACATCATTGATAAAGGATTTGACTATGTTACAGATCCAACTGTAACCATTTTTGGTGGTGAAGGTGATGGTGCAGAGGCAAAATGTAATCTCTCTAAAGTCACTCATAAAATATACTTTAACGCTGCATCACAATATGTTGATGTAAATCTTAATGAGAATACTATTGGTTTTAGTACATATCATAAATTAAGAGATCAAGAAGAAGTAATCTATAAAAATGAAGGTCAGACTGCAGTTGGTGGATTAGTAGATAAATCAATCTATTTTGCCAATACAATTGATGATAGAACAATTAAACTTCATAATACGTATGAAGATGCAATTTCTGGTATAGGTACTGTAGATTTAACCTCAAATGGTGAAGGTCTTCAGTTTATAGAGGCATATAACAAGAAGAGTATAGTTTCTTCTATAGAAGTTGTTAAAGGTGGTACTGGGTATAAAAATAAGACTTTATATTTCACCCCAGGTGAAGTTAATATTAATAATAATACTATTGATTTAAAAGATCATGGTTATAAGGATAAAGAGACTGTAATATTCATAAATGAGGGTGGTTCATTCCCTGTAGGTATTGCATCAACTACACAATGGTTAGTAAAGGTTTTAGATAAGGATAGCATCAGACTTGCAAGAAAAGTTGTTGTTGGTGCTGGTGAAAGTCTTGGGTCTGATTATTTTTATGTAAATAATAGATTTTTTGATTTTACTGATAAAGGAACTGGAGATCACAAATTAACATATACACCAATTACAGTTACTGTTGATGGTCCTATAGGTGTTAGTACGTTTGCTGGTCAAGACTTTAGGACACAAATAAGACCATTATTCACAGGGTATATTGATTCAGTATCATTGAGCAAAAAGGGTAGTGATTATGGTGATAGTGAGGTTATGAACTATAACCGCCAACCAGTTATTACTTTGATTAATGGTAAAGATGCTCAATTAACACCTCTTGTATCTTCTGCTGGAGAAATTATTGACGTTGTTATTAATAATTTGGGTAGTGGATATAATTCAGTACCAACTATTGAGGTTGATGGTGATGGATCTGGTGCAATATTAACTCCTATCATAGTAGATGGAAAAGTTGCTGCGGTTAAGATTATTAATAATGGATTTGGATATAAGAGAACTAATACTTACTTAAGAGTTGTTGAAACTGGTAGTGGTGCTAAATTTGAGGCAAAAATTAAAACTTGGAATATTAACCTTGTTCAAAGGTTATTGTTATCAGGTCAAGTAGCTGCTGATGATGGTGTTCTTGGATTAGGATTAGCATCAAATAAAGAAATTGAATATTGTCATGCATTTTCTCCAAGAGAATTACGTAGGAAATTGCTCTCTACATCAGTTGACGTAGATGGAACAACGTTGTATAGAGCAGATATTGTTAATGAGACTAATACTACAAAATACCACTCACCTATTGTTGGTTGGGCATATGATGGTCATCCAATTTATGGTCCTTATGGATATGCGAATAGAGAAGGTGGTGCTGTAAGGAGACTTAATAGTGGTTATGAATTAAGAGTAGATGTATCTGGAATTAGACCTCCAAGTTATGCATCTGGTGTATTTGTAGAAGATTATGTATTCATTGGTGGTGGAGACTTAGATGAGCACAATGGACGCTTCTGTAAGACCCCTGAATTCCCTAATGGTACATATGCTTACTTCTTAACTATAGACTCCGCACAGGAGGTTGCAGGACCATTTGCTGGTTATCTAAAACCTGTATTCCCTTATATTATTGGACCAACTTTTAAAGGTGCATCAAACCGTTATAACTTTAGTCAATTCTCTAGTTTAGATTTTGTTGATATTAATACTAGTGATTGGACTAGGTATACTAGTAACTATTCTATCAGGGGTGCAAGATCTAGATATACTGGATTTATTCAACCCAACTTATTCAGTGAAGGTTTTACTGAAGTTGTATCTACAAGTGCAGGATCTGTAGATTCTCTCAATATTATTGCTCCAGGTGATAATTACGCTATTGGAGACAATATATTCTTTAATAATGAAGGAACAAGTGGATCTGGTGTATATGCTCGTATAGCAACTATTCAAGGTAAAACAGTTGATAATATTAATGTTTCTGTATACGAAAATAGTGGAGTTCAATTTACTCCCGTACTTGGTAAAGGTAGATATATTGGAATAGGTTCTACCCCTCACAATTATAGTGTTGGTGATATAGTATCAATCCAAAATTTAAATATTTTAGCAACAGAATTTGCTAAGACATATAGTGTTGGTATTGCAACTAATAGACTAACATTAACAACTGATCTTCCAGCTACAAGTACAACTGGAATCACTACTTACGTTAATGTTACAGGTACTCTAACATTCCCAACAATTGCTGTAGATGATATTTACGAGTCAAATACTGAGCAAGTTAGAATTTTAAGTATTGATAGTAGTAATTCTAGAATTAGGGTAAGAAGAAATATTACTGGTCTAGCAACAGAAACTTCGCATTTAGCTGGTGATTTTTTAGTTGAAAAACCAAGAAAGTTTACTATTAACACTGGTTATACAACAACTACACAGTATAAGCTTGATCGTATTCTTTACTTTGAACCAGAGGAGTCTATTGGACTTATAAGTGAGAATTTAGTTTTGTATTCTGATCCTGTATCTCTTAGTGCAAGTACTTGGGGTAAAGCAACAGCAGCTAATGGTATAGGAACAATTACTTATTATGCTGATAAGACTCCAGACGGTAATATCTCTGCTGCTAAAGTTGGAATTGCTACAACAGTATCTGCTACCGATACAATGGTACTAGAGAATGGTGTATTCTCACTTTCAGGTAATATTCATACAGTATCTGCTTTCTTAAAAGGTGAATCTGGTGGAGAAGAAGTATGGATGATTCTACGTGATACTGCGGTAAATGTTTATTATCATCAAAAAGTAACTCTTACTAAAGAGTGGAAGAGATTCAAGTTTACTGTTACAACTAATGCTAACCCACATAAAGTACAGTTTGGTGCTAATGGAGTTGCTGTAGGGTCAGGAACGACCATTAGAGCAACATTGAATAGTACTCCCACATTCTATGTTTGTGGTGTACAGGTAGAGCAAAGTGAATTTATGTCTCCTTATGTTCCAACATATGATACACAAGTTTTAGGTTCTGCTAAAAAGGTTGGTAAAACATATTTACAGAATCCTGGTGGAAGTGTAGATAGTTTTACTCCTGTTCCTAATGCATTTTATATTCCAGGACATCGTTTATTAACTGGTGAAAAAATAATCTATAATGTTGGTGCTGGTAGTAGTGGTCCAGCAGTTAGTGTTGGTTCTACAAGTTATTGGTTAACTGATAATACAGAATTATATGCTGCTGTTTATAACGATAATTTTGTTGGTATATCAACCAATCAAATTGGTATTGGAACTACTGGAACCTTTGTTGGAGTTGGTACAGATGATGTTGGTGTTTTAAATATTGATAGTTTTGGTTCTGGAACCGAACATAGTTTTAAAACAGTTTATAATGACATAATTACTGGTGATATTATTAAAAAGACTGCCACAGTTGCTACTGCTTCTACACATGGTTTAAGTGATGGTGATGCAGTTGATCTTAAAGTCTTATCTGGAATTCAAACAACATTCATTGTTAAGTATGATGATGGTAATAGAAGAGTACTTATAAATCCTGTCTCATTTGCATCTACTAATGTTAATGTACCAAATAATTCACTTTATATCCAAAATCATGGATTTAGGATGGGTGAAAAGGTTATTCATAATTCTTCTTCACCTGCTGGAGGATTAGTAGATTCTGAAATTTATTATGTTATTGTTATTGATGAAAATACCATTAAATTGTCAGATTTGTATTATGAGGAATTGAGTTCTGCTAAAGATATCTCAATTATTGGTATTACTACCGAAGGTGATGGTAGATTAAGTCCAATTAATCCAGAAATTCAAGCATATAGAAATAATACTGTTATATTTGATCTATCAGATAGTTCTTTAGCAAATAGTGGATTCCCTGCTTTTGAATTTGATATTTACACTGATAAATCATGTAAACATCCATTCTATACAATAGATGAAAATGTGGGAATTTCTAGTATTGTATTAGATTTCCAAGTTACTAAGAGTGGTGTTATTGGACAGCAAAATGCTAATCTAAGTTTAATTATTGATGAAAAAACTCCAACAAGTCTTTATTATAATGTAAAACCTCTTAAGAATGCTGGTGCATCTGCATCTAAAGTTGAAGCATTTAGTGATGATTTTAATGTTCTTAATCCTAATAGATTAACTATTGTTGGTAGTAAATTTGATGCTTATACACCTATTACTGGAGTAACTACAAATACATTTGATTATACTATTATTGATACACCAGAAATAAGTTCTTATGATGCTACTATTGGTGAGGCAATAATCAAATATAATACTACATCAACAAGTGCTCGTGGACCTGTTGGTGATATATCATTGGATTCTAAAGGATCTGGTTACAAGTCATTACCTTATCTTGATAAAGTTGTTAGTGTTGCTGGAACTGGAGCATTATTACTTCCTAGAAGTGATAGTATTGGACAATTAACAGAAGTTGTTTTAACTGATATTGGATTTGATTATCCTGCAGACAATACTTTAAGACCTGCTGCTGCTTTACCTGCAACATATAAGATTGAACCTTTATCTAAATTCGAGTTTATTAGGATTAAAGATCCTGGAACAAATTACTTTATAGCACCTGATATAGTTGTTGTTGATGGATTTACTGGTCGTGTTAATACTGAAGCATTATTAACATATAATGTTGGTGATACTGAAGTAGAGATTGTTAGGAATACAACTGGTTTGTATAATGTTACTCCAGTTCTTATGCCAGTTAATAATCCAAATGGTACAAGAATTGATAATATTGTATATAACTCAAATACTGGTGATGTTGTAGTTTCATTTGCTGTAACATTTACTAGTGAAGCAGCATATCCTTTTGAAGCTGGTAAACGAGTAATAGTTGAGAATACAAATGTTCAATCTGCACAACCAGGTAGAGGTTATAACTCAGCTGCTTATGCTTATAAGTTATTCACTTTGACAGAGGCAGATGCTAATATAGGTGGAGATTTCCCAACAATTACTTACAATATTAAGAGTGATTTGTTACCTGGAGAAGATCCTGGTTTATTTGACAGTTTTGATTCTTTTGGAACGGTAACACCAGAAAAATACTTCCCTATATTTGAAGTATTCTTAGAAAAAGACAAATTTAAGAAAGGGGAGGTTATAACTGCTCAGGATAGTAATACTGGAGTTGTACAAGAGTATGATGAGAAAAATGAATTCTTAAAAGTTAGATCTAAGGATCAATTTGATAAAGGAGATGTTATTATTGGTCAATCTTCACAGAACCAAGGTTTAATATCATCTGTAGATGGTATTAGAGGTCAATATAAGATTAGTTCTAATAGTATAACCAAAAAAGGTTGGCAGAAGGATACTGGTAAGTTAAATCGCTTCTTCCAGAGAATGCATGATAATGAATATTATCAGTATTTCTCATATTCTGTAAGATCTCCAATATCTCTTGAAAAATGGGATCATTTGGTAAGTAATTTAAATCATACTTCTGGATATAAGAAATTTGCTGAGTTAATAGCAGATTCTTATGATCCGTCAATAGTTGGAATGGGTACTGGACAAGATCTTAATGCATTTATTGCAGTATCTGACTTAACAAGTATTGTTGACCTTAATACTATAAAGGACTTTGATACTGCAAGAGAAAAGGCAATTACAGTAAACAATAAATTGGTATCTAATGAAATTCTTTTTGGATTACCATTCTTAGCAAAATATCAAGAATTTATTGGTAATAGAGTCTTATCTATTGATGATTTTTCTGATGAGTTTAATGGTAAGAAGAGAAACTTTGGATTATTCTGTGATGGTGATCCAATCTTTGAACAATCCTTTGATGGTAGTGATGATACTATTGTCGATTTAAGTGAGGAATCAGTTAATCTCGGTAATCATTACTTTGTATCAGGTGAAGAGATTCAGTATATTCCACCTGGAAATGACTTTGCAAATGCAATTGATATTGTTGCTACTGACTTTGGTCCTGGTATTGGAACTACTACTAAATTACCTGGATCATTCCATGTTGTTAAATTAGATAATCAAAGAATACAAGTTGCTGCGTCTGCAACTGATTCTCTCAGATTTAATCCTGTAGTTGTTGGATTTAATTCTGTTGGTATTGGTAGTACTCATAGATTTAGAGGAAAGGAACCAAATAATAGATTATTGGTAACTGTTAATGGAACAATACAGTCTCCGATTGTGTCTACAGCAAATACTCTTGCTATTGGTTCTGCAACCGTTGGTGTTGGTTCTACACAAATAGGGGTAACTGGTATTACATCAATCTTCAGTGGCGATTTAGTCAAGGTAGAAGATGAAATAATGCTTGTTGCTGGTGTTGACAAACCAAACAACTTATTGACTATTAGAAGAGGATGGATGGGTACTACAGATGCATCCCATTCTGCATTCTCAACTATTACAAAATATACGGGTAATTATAATATTGTTGAAAATGACATCCACTTCTCTGAAGGAATGTGGGGTGATGTTCCAGTTGGAATGGGAACAACTGGTACAAGTAATAATATTGACTATACAGGACTTACAACTAGCAGTCGGTTTAGTGGTAGGGTATTTTTAAGATCTTCAATTAATGAAGCATTTACAACTAGTTTTGTAAAAGCATATAATGAAAATGTCGTATTTGATGACTTATCAAGTAAATTTAATGGAATAACAACTTCCTTTATATTACAAAGCAATGGTAATGATATTACTACACTTGATGCAGGAAATGCTATTATTTTAATAAATGATATCTTCCAAGGTCCACAAAGATTAGGTAACCAAGTCACTACTATTCCTGGTGATTATAAGATTGAAAAAACTAATGGTGATACACAAACTTTATTAGGATTTAATGGTGGAGTAAGTGATTACAGTAAGAATAACGATATTAACGTTAATAATATTCCAAGAGGTGGAATTATTGTTAGTGTTGGGTCTACTGATGGATATGGATTCCAACCTCTAGTTGCTGCAGGTGGTACTGCTGTTGTATCCTCTGCTGGTACTGTTACTGCAATTGGTATTGGTTTAACTGGATCTGGATATAGATCTGGATTACAAACTGTTGGTGTTGCTATTCAAACTAGAAGTGTAGGAATAGCAAGTTACACTTATGTTGGTAATGCCACTATAACTGATGGTCATGTTACTGATGTAACTATCAATAAGGTTGAAAGATTCTATAAACCAAGAAATATTATTAATGTTGGTTATAGTTCAATTACAGGTATAACAACTGTACAAACTACTCAAAGACATGGTTTAAGTCTTGGTGAAGAGATTACTATTGTTGGTGCAGCATTTACTTGTGATTACTATCCACCAATTAATATTACTAACGCAATTTACAATAATACCACTGGTATTATGACTGTAACAACAGGAATTACTTCTGTTAACGTTAGCGACTTTGTTTATACAAATACTACTGGTATTGGAACTATTACCACAGCAACTCCTCATGGAATTGTAAAACAGACTGCTATTGGTAGAACATTTGCTTTAGCGGGTATTGCAATGACCTGTGTTGGTTACGGTCAAACATTTGCTGTACATAGTGCTCAATATGATCATACAACAGGTATTGCTACAATCTTTACTGATGGTAATCATGGTTTAACTGCTACTGATGATGTTAAATTAAGAGAATTAAACTTTGTTTGTCCTGTTTTAGGTGCTGAGGGATATGGTCAGCAATTTGGTATTAATGGATTTACATACGACAATATAACTGGTTTATGTACTGTAACTACTGCAACATCTATTAGTGGTGTT
>CETW01009500.1_pt1 | contig 13526 bp, 6 predicted proteins | sample 361381 | NCBI WGS metagenome assembly CETW01 (sample SAMEA2620570, study PRJEB7988) | marine metagenome | isolation source: saline water (ENVO:00002010), including
GGACGAGGAGATAACACAGATGTTGGAGGAACTTTCCAACAACAAGGAAGAATTGACGAAACCACAGGACTCCCCCTTAACGCAGACGGAACAGTTACCGTCTTCCACCACACAAACAGAAGAGCAGCAGAATCAATCAAGGCCACCGGTCAACTTAGAAGTGCTGCAGAACCTGATGTCTACGTTACCACCAGAGCTATCGCAGACACTGGCTACGGTGATACCGCTGTTGCAATCAGAGTCGAACCTTCTCGACTTAGTCTCGATGATGAATTCCCAAATGGACGAAGGGATTTCAGACTCAGTGTTGGAGAGCCTAGAGGATCTATTCAAGTAGATGTAGGAGAATTTGCACAACAACAAGAATCACAAGGCCCAAGAGGACAATTTAGTCCGACAACTTTAACAACAATACTTACACAAGAAGCAGATTTTTCTACGTTTTTACACGAGACAGCACATTATATGTTGACCGTTATGGAAGATATAGCAATGTCTGGTTTAGGTTCGCAACAACAACAAGATGATTTTCAAACATTATTAGATTTTTTCAAAGTTAAAGATATAGAAACATGGGGTCAATTATCTTTAGAAGAAAAAAGAAAATATCACGAAAGTTTTGCATATAATTATGAAATTTATTTATTTGAAGGTAAAGCACCAAATACAAAATTACAGGAAATCTTTACTAAATTCCGAAAATTTTTAGAAAAAATATATAAGACAATAAGAAATGATTTAAATAAATTATATAGAGGTGAAAACGGTACAGATTTACCAATACTTACTGATGAAATTAGAAGTGTTATGGATCGTATGATTGCTAGTACTGAACAAATTTCACAAGCTGAAGAAATCTACGGAATGAAAGCTATGTTCCAAACACAAGAACAAAGCGGTATGGATGACGCAACATGGAATGAATATACAAAAACAATGCAAGAAGCAGAAGCTAAATCTATAGAAGAATTAACAAAGGCTAGTATGCGACAGGTTAAATGGTTAGATAATGCCAAAGATAAATACATTAAAAATTTACAAAGAGATGAAGCAAAAACTAGAAAAAAAGTTGTTCAAGAAGAAACGAACAAAATTGAAAAAGAAAAATTATATCAGTTGCAGGCATTTTTAAAACGTGGTGAATTTACAAACGATCAGGGAGAAAGAGTTGTAGCCGGGGAAGGCCACAAAATAACATCAGATTCATTACAAGAATTAGTACCTTTCTACGACATGAAATCTGAAATACAACAATTGCGTAGACAACGTATGGTTGCAAAAGAAGGTATGCCAGTAAGTGTAGTTGCTGAGATGTTTGGTTTTACTGATCCTATTGCAATGATTAATGAGTTAGTAAATATGCGACCAATAAAAGAAGTAGTTAATGAACGTACAGACCAACGTATGCTTAATGAATACAGTGATTTAAGTGACCCTAGAAGACAAGAATTACAAGTACAAGAAGCAATACATAATGAAGCTAGGGCAAGATTTATTTCTGTTGAACTACGTTTCATATCTAAATCTATGCAGCCAGTACGTTATCAAGTTGCTGCTGCTAAACAAGTTGCAAGAGAATTATTAGCTAAGAAAAAATTAAGAGATATAAGACCATCACAATTTAGTCGCAATGAAATAAAAGCAGCAAAAGCAGTTGAAGCAGCAATGAAAAAAGCAGACACTCTTGCTGCAATAAAGGCTAAAAAAGCACAGTTGTTAAATAATCAATTAGCAAAAGAAGCATTAGCAGTACATAAGACATTTGATGATGCACAAAAATTATTTAGAAAAGTATTTCAACCTGACAAAAAAATAGCAGATTTAAAAAGAAATACAGATTTAGTAAGTGCTGCTAAAGCTATATTAGCTGCGTATGGACTTGGCCCTGCTGTAGAAAAACCTTCTGCATATACAGAAAAATTACAAGAATATAACCCTGATATGTATGACCAATTGCAACCATTAATAGATGATCTTACTAATAAAGATATACAAGATATAAAAGATTTAACAGGAGAAGAGTTTGATACTCTTTACGAATCAATACAGACATTGTGGTATCAATCAAGAAGAGATGAACAAGTTGTTATAGACAATAAAAGATTAGAACTAGACACGGTAGTAGATGAACTACTTGCTGTTATGTCGAGAATGGAAACACCAACACCAGTTGGTATTACAGAAGCACCAACTACCAAAATAAGATTTTTAAGAACAATGCAACAAGGTAAATCAATGGTAAGACGTATAGAGCATTGGGCAGATGGTATGGACGGTGCTACTAAAACTGGAGAAGGGTTGTTAGGCAGTGTTGTTTTACAACGAGATGAAGTACAAGCAGGTGCATTTACGAGATATATTTGGCGGCCAGTAAAAGATTCTTTAAATAAATACAGAATAGAAAGAGCTAACTACACTAAGAAATATTCAGAAATGATAGGCAAATTAGATATACCTCAAACAAAAATTATGTCTGGAGAATTTGATTATACATTTGGCAGTGCTAATGGTGGTTATGGTAAAGCAGAATTACTAGGTGCTATGTTGCACACTGGTAATACTAGTAATTTAAGAAAATTATTATTAGGCAGAGGTTGGGCAGATATTAATGAAGATGGATCAATGAATACAACTAAATGGGATACTTTTGTAGATCGTATGATTAATGAAGGAGTTTTAACTAACGAAGATTTTGTGTTTATACAAGAAGTATGGGATCTTAACCAACAAATGTTGCCACTTCTACAGAATGCACATCGAGATGTTTATGGATATTATTTTAAAGTAGTAGAAGCTTCACCTACAGTTAATAGATTTGGGTCATTTAGAGGTGGATATGTACCTGCTAAAACAGATCCTTTTATGGTTGGTGAAACAGAAGTTAAAGCAAAACTTGAAGATTTAAGGAGTGAGTTTAGACAATCATTACCTTCTACCGGAAATGGTTTTACGCAAGAACGTGTGGAGTATAACAAACCATTATCTTTAGATTTACGATTAATGACTAAACATATAGATGATGCTTTACGTTTTGCATTTGTACAACCTGCAATAGAAGATGTATTTAAGATTTTAAAGAATAGAAGATTTGCAAGTAGGTTATCACAACTAGATCCAACCATAATGGATGACGCATTAATGCCTTGGCTAAATCGTTCTGCACGACAGATAACGATGGTTCCCGGTAGATTTAAAGGATTTAATAAGTTTTGGTTAGCTGTTAGAGCAAGAACTGGTATTGGCATAATGTTTGCAAACATAAGAAACGCATTGCAACAGCTGACAGGATATTTCCCTGCAATGTTAAAAGTAGAACCTAAATATTTAAAAGGAGCGTTAGGAACTTATTTGCAAAATCCTATGAAGCAACAAGAAGAAATAGCAGAGCTATCTCCATACATGAAAGAACGTCAATTTAATCAGATATTTGATGTGCAAGATACATTAAATCAATTACTACTTAACCCAAATCAATTTAAAAAAATACAGAAATGGGCAGAAAGGCATGGATATTTTATACAACAAGCGTTTCAGAATCAGGTTGATACTGTTGTATGGGCTGCTTCTTACAACAAAGTATTAGCAGAAAGTCCAAAGACAATGTCTGAAGCTGATGTACAGAAAGAAGCTATACAACAAGCAGATGCAAATGTTCGTATGACACAAGATAGTTTACAGGCAGAAGACTTAGCAGCATTCCAAGTTGGTTCACCTTTTTACAAAACTATGGTTCAGTTTGGTGGTTATTTTAATATGATTGCAAATTTAAATGCTACTCAGTATAAGAAATTATTTAATGATCTTGGATGGCAAGGTACAAAAGGACAATTATTTATGACTTATTTACTTGGTTTTGGAATGCCTGCATTTGTAGCAGATTTAATTGTTAGAGGCACAGGAGGTGATTTAGATGATGAAGACGAAGACGGTTATATAGACGATGTTGCTAGTTGGTTTTTTGGTTCACAGTTTAGATCAGCTGCTGCACTTGTGCCTTTTGGAAACATAGCTATTGTGCCATTTAATTCATTTAATGATTTACCATATGATGACCGTATAACTACAAGCCCATCTATATCAACTTTAGAAGCAGCAGGTGTAGGTACTGCAAGATTTCTTATAAATGCTGCTGATCCTGACAAAGAAATTACAGGTAAAAATGTACGAGATATTTTAACTCTAATGTCTTTAACTACTGGCATACCATTTACTATTTTAGGTAGACCAGTAAGTGTACAAATAGATATAGAAAGAGGTGTGGTTGATCCAGAAAATATACCAGATCATATAAGAGCATTAATTACAGGTAAAGCTAGTCGCAGAAGTAGAGAGTAAAGGTGTGACCGTAATATAGAAAGTTACTTGTACCCTTAATAAATAGGTAAATCAGTTTTATTTCATGGCAATAAATACTACGACACGCCAAACTACTGCGTTTACTAGTGGTAATAATTTTGCTTTTGCTTTTAAAGTTTATGAAGAAGGCGATGTAAAGGTTATACAAATACAAACTAGTAACGGTGCTGAAACAGTATTAACTATAACTACACATTATACTGTTACGCTTAATGATGATCAGGACGCAAACCCCGGTGGTACTGTAACTTTAGTATCAAGTGGTAGTCCACAGAATTTAGCAAGTGGATACAATATTGTTATTACATCTAAAGTAAGTGCGTTACAACAAACAGAAATAACAAACCAAGGTGGATTTTTTCCAGAAGTTATTAATGATGTATTAGATAAAGCCGTAATTTTAAATCAACAACAGCAAAACATATTAGATAAAACTATTAGATTTCCATTAACACAAAATGTTGGTGGTTTAGAGATTACAGAGAACGCCACTAACCGTGCTAATAAAACTTTAGTATTTGATGGCTCTGGAAATCTTAGTGTATCTGGAACTGTTGATGGTAGAGATGTAAGTGCTGATGGTACAAAATTAGATGGAATTGAAAGCAATGCCACCGCAGATCAAACAGCGGCAGAAATTAGAGCATTAGTAGAAAGTGCTAGTGATAGCAATGTTTTTACAGATGCAGACCATGATAAATTAAATAACACAGTTACTAATGCTACTCATACAGGTGACGTTACAGGTGCTACTCAATTAACTATTGCACAAGATGCAGTTACTACTTCTAAGATTGCTGCTGATGCAATAGTTGGTGCAAAGATAGCTGACAATGCTATTAACTCTGAACATTACACAGATGGCAGTATAGATACAGAACACATAGCTGATGATGCAATTAATGCTAATAAACTGGCAAACACTTCTGTAACTCCCGGTACATATAATACTGCAAACATTACAGTAGATGCACAGGGTAGAATTACAGCAGCAGCAGCAGGTACAGCTAACATTACAGATGGTCAAATAACAACAGCAAAATTAGCTGATGATGCGGTAACTACAGATAAGCTTGCAAACTCTATTGTTTCTGACATAACAGCTAACAATGCTAAGGTAACAAACGTAACAACAAACCTTAGTACTACTACAGCTACTGGGTCAGTAACTATAAATAGTAGTGATGGAACTAACGCAACGATAGGAGAAGCAACTAGCTCTGCTGCTGGTGTGATGTCAACAGCCCATCACGACAAACTAGATGGTATTGAAGCTGGTGCTGAAGTAAATCCTACTAATGCTGAAATAAGAACAGCAGTAGAAGCTGCATCTAATAGTAATGTCTTTACTGACGCAGATCACAACAAACTAGACGGCATAGAAGCTGCTGCTACAGCAGATCAAACTGCTAGTGAGATAAAAACTTTATATGAATCAAACTCAAATACTAATGAATATTCTGATGCTGAACAAAATAAATTAGCTGGTATTGAAGCATCTGCTACAGCCGACCAGACAGCAAGTGAAATAAAAACTCTTTTACAATCTGATAAATTAACTTCTAATGAGATAGCAACTGGTGCATTAGACGGTAGATATTATACAGAAGCAGAAGCTGACGCTAGATTCTATAATTTATCTAGTGGTGAAGAGATACAGTCTGGAGAAACTTGGTCAGCAGCAGATAATAAGATTGCAACAACAGCAGCTATTGATGCTCGTATTTTAGATTTAGTAGATAACGTTGGTGGTTTTGTACCAATAGCAAATGAAACAAGCTTTCCTACAAGTAATCCAGATGCTGAAAATGGAACAGGAACTATCGTATCAGTTTCAGCAGCGTCTACTAACTTAGTACCAAGCGGAACAACAGTTACTATTGCAAACGGTAGAGGTAGTGGATTAGCTGTTGTAATTACAGGTGTATCTTCAACTATACCTTCTGGTTTTGGATTTTTAGTAGAAACAACAACTACAGCCCATACATATACATTTCATAGATTAGTACCAAAGGCAACAGAGGTTACAACTGTAGCTACAAACGCAACCAACATTGCTGCTGCTGGAGCAAACACATCTAATATCAACTCTGTTGTTAGTAATGCAAGCAACATAAATACAGTAGCTAACATTTCTGGCAACGTAACAACTGTAGCTGGCATATCATCTAACGTCACAACAGTTGCAAACAATACGTCAAACATTAATGCTGTTGCTGCTGATGCAACTGATATAGGTGCTGTAGCTGGCAAGGCAACAGAGATAGGTAGATTAGGTACTGCTGATGCTGTTGCAGATTTAGCAATACTTGGTACAACAGACGTTGTATCTGATATGAATACGTTGGCTACTTCAGCAATCGTATCTGACATGGATACATTAGCTGACATTTCAGCAAATATAACAAGCGTAGCTAATATCGCATCTAATGTTACTTCTGTAGCAAACAACTCAAGCAATATAAACAGTGCAGTATCTAATGCAAGTAATATCAATGCTGCTGTATCTAACGCAAGTAATATAAATACTGTTGCTGGTATATCTGCAAATGTAACTACAGTAGCTGGTATATCTAGTAATGTAACGGCAGTTGCTAGTGATGCAACTGATATTGGAACAGTAGCTGGTTCTATATCTAACGTAAATACAGTTGCAAGTAATATTTCTAACGTAAGTAGCTTTGCTAATACATATCAGATAGCTTCTTCTAACCCATCAACAGATGGTGGTGGCAACTCACTAGCTGCTGGAGACTTATACTTTAATACTTCTTCTAATGAGTTAAGAGTATATAACGGTTCATCTTGGCAAGGTGGTGTAACAGCAACAGGTAACTTAGCTGGTCTAGGCGCTAACACGTTTACTGGAAATCAACTTATTACATCAACAGATACTGGTAGTTCTGCTGCTCCAGAAATAGAATTATATAGAGATAGTGCTTCTCCAGCAGATGGAGATTATTTAGGTCAATTTAAATTTACTGGCGAAAGTGACGATGGTAGCAAAGAAGTTTATGCAAAAATAACAGGAAAAATTAGCGATGCTAGTTCTGGAACGGAAGATGGCCTTATTGAATTTGCATTAAGAAAAGCAGGGTCAAACAATATTGGAGCAAGACTTACAAGCACAGCACTTAAACTAATTAATGGTACAGCACTTGAAGTAGCTGGTGGTGCTGATATTACAGGCAACATAACAGTATCAGGAACAGTTGACGGTGTAGACATTGCTAGTCTTAACTCAACAGTCGCTGGTCTTACAACTAACGCAACTCACACAGGAGAAGTTACAGGTAGTGGTGCTTTAACGATTGCGGACAACGTAGTAGACGAAGCAAACCTAAAGGTATCTAACTCACCTACTAACGGCTATGTACTAACAGCACAGTCTGGTAATACAGGTGGTTTGACATGGGCTGAAATGAGTGCTGGTGTAACAAGTGATGCAAACCAAAATACTGTAGCTGGTGCAAATGCTGGAGATGCTATTAATTCCAATGGAGAAAGAAATACTTTATTTGGTTATAACGCTGGTACAAATATAACTGAGGCAGATAACAACACTGCTGTAGGTAATATATCTTTAGAAAATCTTACGTCAGGTAATAGCAATACTGCCATCGGTCACGCTGCTTTACGTAATGCCACTTCTGGACATACTAATGTAGCTATTGGTCGTATATCTTTATATACTTTACAAGACGGAAATCATAACGTTGCTATAGGTAATCAAGCTTTATATAGCGGAACAAGTTATACACATAATATCGCAATCGGATACCGCTCTCAATATAGTCAAACAAATGGCGAAAATAATGTTTCTATAGGTACTGAATCTTTAAAAAATGCTGCTGGTGCTGGTGACAACGTAGCAATAGGTTATCAAGCTGGTGAAGCAACTGATACTGGTGAAGACAATGTTTTTATAGGTTATCAATCTGGGTATAGCAATACAGGTAGTGACGGAAAAACTTTTATAGGTTATCAATCTGGTTATAGCGACAATTTTCAATCTCAAACAACAGCAGTTGGTTTTAGAGCTTTAAGACAAAATACTGGTGGGTATCAGTGTACAGGGATAGGTTATGAAGCTTTACGCATGACTACCACTGGTGACCATAACACTGGTGTTGGGTTTAATTCTTTATATTCTAATACTACTGGACAATACAACACTGCGGTAGGTCATACCTCTTTATATAAAAATACAACTGGTAATAATAACGCTGCTTTTGGTCGCAGAACTTTGTATGAAAATACAACTGGACATAGTTTATCTGCTTTTGGATATCGAGCTTTAATGAACAATACAACTGGTGTTTTAAATACTGCTGTTGGATATTCAGCGTCTGAAAGTAATACAACTGGAGAATATAACACTAGCATTGGTCAGTCAGCTTTAAAAGATGTAACTACAGGACATAAAAACGTCGGAGTTGGTTCTAATGCTGGCGATATAATTACAACTGGGTCAAACAATATTTGTATTGGATATAATGCTGACGCAAGTGCAAATAATGTTTCTAACGAAGTAACGATTGGTGATTCTAACATAACCAAGTTTAGAGTTCCAGCTATCGGGCTTGAAGCAGAAGATGGTATCTTATCTCTTAAAACTGGTAGTGGTAGTCCGGCAGCAATTAGATTTTATTGTGAGACCAGTAATGCACATTATGTTAATTTAAGAGCCCCTGCACATTCTGCATTTTCTGGAAACCCTGATTTTATACTCCCACCAAACGAAGGTACAAACGGTTACTTCTTAAAGACAGATGGTAGTGGTAATACATCTTGGGCTGAAGCTGGCGGTGGTGTAGATAGTGATTCAAATAAAAATACTGCTGGTGGTACAAATGCTGGTGATTCAATTACATCAGGTAGTGAGAACACTTCATTCGGTTATAACGCTGGTACATCTATAACAACTGGAGATGGTAATACTGCTTTTGGATATGATGCTTTTAATGGAACATCGGGTGCTGTTAATGTCACAGCTATAGGTAGACACGCTGCTGGTAGTAGTGGTAATACAACTATTCAAAGTGGTACAACTGCTGTTGGTGCTTACGCTTTACGCAGTTCAAGTGGTGCAAATAATACTGCTCTTGGTGCTGGTGCTGGTATGAATCAATCTTCTGGTGCTAATGGAGTTTGGATAGGTAAAGATTGTGGTTGGCAAGCATCAACTGGAAATCATAATACTTGTGTAGGTAGCAAGGCTGCTGAGAGTTTAACCACAGGTTCTGAGAACACACTAATAGGTCGTAATGCTGGTCAGGCTATAACAACTGGATATTCTAATACTGTTGTTGGACAAAATGCAAAAGTAGGTACAACAGGAATTAGAAATATTGCAATAGGTGCTGCATCTGGTTCTGCTACAAATACTGGTCAAGATAATATTACACTAGGATTATCTACTGGTGCTGATCTGACGACTGGGTGGACTAATATTTTTATTGGTTATGAAAGCGGTAAAGACACTACTACAGGGTCAGCTAACGTAATGTTAGGACATGGTGCATTTATTACCAATACAACAGGTAGTCAGAATATAGCATTTGGTCTTAGTGCTATGCAGCAGAATACTACTGGAAGTTATAACATTGCAATTGGTACTGAAGCGTTAAAAACAGCAACAACTTTATCAGATATGGTTGCTATAGGTTATCGAGCCGGTAAAAACATTAATAATAGTAATGCAGCTGGAACAACATTAGTAGGTTTTGAGGCTGGAACTAATATAACAAGTGGAGGTAGAAATACTTTAATTGGAAGAAGTGCTGGTCAAGCTATAACAACTGGAAATGAAAACACTGTGGTTGGTAGAAATTCTTTTATTTCTAACACAACTGGAAGTTATTCTACAACAGTAGGAGTAGAAGCTGGAAAGAGTGTAACCGGTAATAGTAATACTTGTCTTGGCATGCAAGCTGGAGCAAGCGGAACTAATGACCTTACATCAGGTACAAATAACATTCTTATTGGATATCAAGCTGAAGCTAGTGCTGCAACAGTATCTAACGAAATAACTTTAGGTAACTCTAGTATTACCAAATTTAGAATACCCGGATTAAGCTTTGAAATTAGTTCATCTGCAATGTCAGTTACAGGAAGTATTACTGCAACAGGAAATGTCACTGCTTATTCAGACGCAAAACTAAAAACCGAAATTCATACAATTAAAGATTCACTAGATATAGTTAGTAAATTAAGAGGTGTAAATTATAAATGGATAAAGAATGGTCTATCAGATATTGGTGTAATTGCACAAGAAGTAGAAACAGTAGTACCAGAGGTAGTCAAAGAAACTGAAGAGGGTATTAAAACTGTTGATTACGGAAGATTAGTTAGCGTACTTATAAATGCAATAAACGAATTAAAAGCAGAAGTAGACGAATTAAAAGGAGGTAAGTAATGGCTTTACAAAGCTCAGGTGCTATTTCACTTAATGATGTTGCTGGAGAGTTTGGTGGTTCTACACCTCACTCTCTTTCTGAATACTACGGAGTTGCAACAGGAGTGCCCAGTTCTGGAACTATAAGCCTTGATGACTTCTATGGCACATCTAATGCTTACAGTATTGAGTATTTAGTTGTAGCTGGTGGTGGTGGTGCTTGCGGTTCAGTTTGGGAGTTTATTGTTGGCGGTGGCGGTGGTGCTGGCGGTATGATCGCAACTTCTATGGCAATTCCTATTGGAGCTTCTGTATCAGTAACAGTAGGTGCCGGTGGATCCTCTGGTGGCGTGCCATCCTTTTGTGCAAGTACTACAGCTAGTGCTGGTAATAATTCTAGTTTCGGTAGCTACACATCAACTACCGGAGGAGGTGGCGGTGGTTACTTCAGAGACGGAGGTTCCGGAGGTTCCGGAGGTGGTGCTGGCGGCGGCGGTTGTTACACCTCTGTGAGTCACAAAAGTGGAGGAAGTGGTACAAGCGGTCAAGGAAACAATGGTGGTGATGGTAATTATAATGCAGGCGGAGGTGGCGGCGGTAAAGGCAGTGCCGGTGGTACTGGCACTAACCTCGGTAATGGCGCCGGCGGCGGCAGCGGCGCTAGCTGGCTAAACGGAACCACATATGCTGCTGGAGGTCGAGCTAGAGCGTACAATCAAGGCTCAGCCTCTTCCGGAGGTAGCAATACTGGTAATGGTGGTGAAGGTAGTGCTCAAAATGGCTCCGGTGGTAGCGGTGGTAGCGGTATTGTTATTGTTCGATACTCAGGTTCACAAAGAGGTTCTGGAGGAACTGTAACAAGTTCTGGCGGTTATACCTATCATACCTTTACAAGTTCTGGTACATATACGGCTTAAGATTATGCACTTTGCAAAAGTAAAAAACAACGTAGTTGAACAAGTTATTGTTGCAGAGCAAGAATTTATAGATGCTCTACCTAAAGAGGACGGGGTATCTTGGATTCAAACTTCGTACAATACTTTTGAGGGTAAACATTATGACCCTGAGACAAGACAAGAGGATGACAAACCACCTCTTAGAGGAAATTATGCAGGCAGAGGTTATGTATATGACCCAACATTAAATGTTTTTGCACTTCCTCAACCATATCCAAGTTGGAAATTAGATGCTAATGGAGTATGGCAACCACCTCATGAAATCGGTAAAGATCAAAGGAGTGTATGGGATGAAGATGCCTATAACTTAGATAATACTAAAGGATGGGTTCTACACGATCATTCGGAATAAATGCAGCATTTAACTAATCGTGGCACAATATATCTAACCCTTTTAAATTAAGTATGGCAAAACCAACAACCGAAGAACTACAAGCAGAACTACAAGAAGTAGTTAATAAATATAATCAAGCACAAGCAACTGTTAAACAATGTGAGAAAAGATTTACTGAATTAACGGCCATCATCAATGACAGAAATACACCAGAAACCGAAGAGACTACTTAATTTTTTCTTGTAACTGCCGTGTCATTATTCCCATAGTGACGTAAAGAGGGCTAATTGCTACTATAAGAAGCAGAACGACTAGACTCATTAATGAGCAAGCTCGTATTATCTGGTACTTAATCATGCGAAAGGCTTTAGACATTATTACCATCGTAACTGGAATCCTTATGTTAGGCATTTTGGGCGGTGGTTTTTTTACATACAAATATGTTCAATCACCACAGTTTCAAAAAAAGATTATGGATAAAGTACTTGGCGAAGTCCAAGGATTAATGCCAGATGTACTTGGCAGTGCATTACCTGACGTAACAGGCCCATCTTTACCAATACCATCTAAGCCAAAACTAATTCCTTAAGTGTCTGAAATAAAGTTACCTGAGATAACTCTTCCAACGATTGATATCCCAGATACACAATATTTTACACGACCAAAACTAGAAGGCAAGTTACCGGGATGTTATTTATATCACAGAGATTTAGAAACTACACGCAATCCATCATTACTTATATCAGATAAACGTGGCACATACACGGTATGCCCGCATGGTGAGATACCATCGTATACGCCTATGAGATACGACCCTGCACAAATAGTAAATACAGAACCAGTACCAGTTAACACTGCTCCTACGCCCACAGAGGACACAAACGTAGTACAACCAAAACCAAAAAAGAAAAAGAAAGTTGAGTACGAACCCTGCCCCCCAGAAGAAGCTTTAAGAATAGGAAGTTTTGTTAACGATAAACGACTAGAGCGTATTAAAGATTATGTTAGAGAAAGTAACGGTGATTGCACTACTGTTTATGAAAGAGTTAAATTCATCGACCAATACATACCTACGCCTAGCGTGGCTGTCTCTACTTTTTTTGTTGCTAGTATCGCTGCGACTACTCCTCTCCTTTTAAACGCTGTAAAACCCCTTACGAAGCAGCTTATTAAACGTCTAGGAAAATCTAAGGATAAATCTACTTAGTTTTTATTTCGTGTTTATGTGGCACAACTTGATTAGGTATAGTTGTTAGCACAACATTTCTACACGCAACTGCATCTTCGTTTATCAGTTTTACGCCTAGCTTAAATTGCTCGGCACATACCTTCATCCTTGCGAGATTGGCTTCAAGCTTTTGTTTAGCTAATACAAACTCTTGTCCTCTTATTTGATTTTCGGCTGCTTTTAAACAAAGATCAGATCCTTTTCCAAGTGGTATCTGTAAGCTAACAGTAAATCCATAATTAAAATTATGAGTTG
>CETW01054371.1_pt1 | contig 13525 bp, 18 predicted proteins | sample 361381 | NCBI WGS metagenome assembly CETW01 (sample SAMEA2620570, study PRJEB7988) | marine metagenome | isolation source: saline water (ENVO:00002010), including
GGGATCGTCCCTCCCTAGAGCATTAGTTAGAGTTCTAACCTTATTTCCCCTTGAAAGCAACTCTCTTGCTATCCATCTGCCCGAATAGCCAAATGCACCTGTCACAACGTGAACAGGTTCGTCCATATTCGTCGACAGAAGGAGTTAGACATTATCTTAACCTCAGTAGTTTGAAATGCCTGATGTATTATTTTGTAACGTGAGAGAAAGTCCGGTGCCAACTACTCCGTTGGAGAAAAGCCCCCCTAGGAAATCACGACCAAGCACGTCAGCAGCAGGGATTCCTGCTATACTATCCACTGTAAAACACGGCGTCACCAAAATGGGCGTGCTTGGCAGCATATCCAATTTATCCAGTGTGAATAAATTCCAAGGTTTCGATTGCCCCGGATGTGCGTGGCCCGATCCAGATGATAATCGCACATTTGCCGAATTCTGTGAGAATGGCGCTAAGGCAATAGCTGATGAAGCTACGAAGAAGAGAGCTTCGCCAAAATTCTGGTCCAATTGGAGCGTATCTGAGTTGTCTTTGAAGACAGATAGATGGTTGAATCAACAAGGTAGAATTACGCACCCACTTATCCTTAGGGAAGGAAGCAACTACTACGAGCAGATTTCATGGGATGGTGCATTTACGGAAATTGCAAAGGAGTTTGCATCACTCGATTCTCCCGATGAGTCTATTTTCTACACTTCTGGTAGAACTAGCAACGAGGCCGCCTATCTTTGGCAGTTGCTAGCTAGAAGCTTTGGAACAAACAACCTGCCCGATTGTTCCAACATGTGTCACGAATCTTCCGGCATTGCCCTGAGCCAAAGCATAGGAATCGGCAAGGGAACAGTGAAGCTTGAGGATTTCAACAAGGCGGATTTGATAATCGTCGTCGGCCAGAATCCTGGTACAAATCACCCAAGGATGCTTACTGCACTAAGAGATGCGAAAAGAATGGGTGCGTCAGTAATTGGAATAAACCCATTAATCGAGGCCGGGATGGTAAGATTCAAACATCCACAAAATCCACTCGAAGTTCTAGGTTACGGAAATGAAATCTCCGATGAACATATCAGGGTAAAGATAAATGGCGATCAGGCACTTTTCAGAGGGTTTGCAAAAATCATACTCACCAATTCTGATCAGGACATGGAATTCATTGATTCATATTCTGAGGGATATGAAAAGTACCGTTCAGAGGTATTGGGCACCAGTTGGGAAGAAATTGTCGAAATATGTGGTGTTGAAAGATCCGAAATTCAGAGGATCGGAGAATTATTGGGGAAATCAAAGTCTACTATCTGTTGCTGGGCTATGGGCCTAACGCAGCACAAGAATTCTGTAGCGACAATTCAGGAGATTACAAACGTTCTACTTCTTGGTGGCCATATCGGTAGAGAAGGCGCTGGCCTTTGCCCAGTAAGGGGACATTCGAATGTCCAGGGGGATAGAACTGTCGGCATTAATCATAATCCATCAGAACAATTCCTGAATTCATTGAGTACTGAATTTGGAATTGATATGCCACGGAAAGGCGGCGTAGATTCTGTCGAGTCCGTGAAGAAAATGACCCGTGGCGATGCACGAGTTTTCGTTTCTATGGGGGGTAACTTCCTTTCAGCGATGTCAGATACACAAGCTACGGCTCGAGCATTGAAAAACTGTAGTTTGACTGTTCAGATTTCGACTAAGCCAAATCGATCCCATCTAGTAACAGGAAAGACTGGAATAATTCTCCCTTGTCTGGGTAGGACCGAATTGGACAAAACTGGTGGAAAGAGGCAGTTCGTGACAGTTGAGAATTCAATGGGAGTTGTCCACAGATCGATAGGAAAAAGGAAGCCTGCTAGCTCTGAGCTTATTTCGGAGTGTGCAGTTGTAGCAAGACTTGCTATCGCAATAGAGGAAGAGATTGGAGAATCAGGCATTCCGTGGAATGACCTGGTTTCTGATTATGACCTAATTAGAGATTGCATAGAGAGAACCGTTAGTGGATTTGACTCATACAATGAAAGATGTAGGGAAGATGGTGGTTTCTACCTGCCAAACCCCCCTAGGGACAATCGTATTTTCAACACAGAATCCGGATTTGCGAACATCATTACCAATGAATTGCAGCCTATTATGACTAATGAGCGTGAATTTGTTATGATGACTATAAGATCGCATGATCAGTATAATACTACAATCTACAGCAATAATGACCGATACAGAGGAATTTCAAATGCTAGGAGAGTGGTTCTGATGAGTCATTTGGATATTGAAGCAAATGGATGGCAGGAGTTCCAAGAGGTTACAATAACGTCACACTTTGATGGAAATGAGATTTCCTCGAATGGCTGGAAGATTATAGAATACGATATACCCTATGGTAACGTGGCTACATATTTCCCAGAGTCAAATGTGCTAATACCCCTTGAAAGTGTAGCTGATGGCAGCAATACCCCAACAAGCAAGTCGGTAATAGTGACTATTGAACAAATGAATTAGGACCTAGCCTGTCGTTTAGCTTGTTCACGCGAAAGGAGCCGGCATCGACTAATCTGCTTTTCACATAATTCGGCCTCTTCCTTGTCCAATCCCCTTTCAAGTGCCTGGGTGAAGCATTTGATGGCGTCATCGAACATCTCCACAGCAGCATATGAAGAGCCCATATTGAATAAGGTTCGACCAGAAACACTGTGGGGATCCATCCCTATGGCTGTATGATATGCAACGACACTTTCAGAAAACCTTCCAGAATTGTATAATGCATTACCCCTGCCATTCTGTGCCTTGACCTTCAGCTCTATCTCAGATGGTGGGCAACCTCCAATTGCCTTCTCAAAACTTGACAAAGCCTCGTCGTTTTTACCCTCACCAAGTAAATTGATTCCCATATTATACCAACCGACTGCATCGTCAAGATCGCCTCGTGAAGGTGTTTCTGATGTTGTGACCTTGGCTTCTTCAACTGCTAAAATTAGAGCATCATCTAGTTCTTGCTCATGTTTTTCAACAATATCAACTACGGTTGGGGCCTCGTATTCGATGGCATCTGCCCTTCTGAAACACTGTTCTGCTCTATCATCATAGCCAGCGGAACGTAATGCCTCCCCAAGACCACGCCATACTTCTGGAGAATTGGGGGACTCCTCGAGTAGACCCTTCCATAGTGCTACGGCGCCAGAATGATCACCAGATTTGGTCAGAGTTTTTGCTTCTTCAAAGCCGCCTGGAGTAGTTGAGTAATTAGCTTCCTGAGAACTATCATTTTCAGAATCTAAATCCTCTATTTGCCTAGATTCTACGAAAACACGTTCTACTGTGATCTCTCCATCGCCAGACAAAGAATTCAGATTACTCTCTTCTGCGATGGAAGGTGGATGAGTGTCCTCATTTTCAGAGTATTCAGATGCATCGCTTTTCGAAATTAGGTATGAAATATTAGCTAGGGTCGGAGGGTGGTTCGGAAAAATCTTGTTCGATTTTTGGAATGATTCGACCGCTTTATCTAATGAGTTAGTCCTTGAATATAGAACTCCAAGGCAGTACCATGCAGTTGCATTTTCCGGGTCTATTTCTAGGGCTTCCATGTATGCCTGAATTGCCTCGGCATCATTTCCGGAATTAGCATGACTATCTGCTATTTCCATTACCTCGTCTAAACTAGTTCCCACAGACTTTCGGAAAAACCCTGTTCAATAAGTATTCGCACAACAAAATATGTTTTCTGGAATATAAATCTATGAAATGAACCGACAATTGAAGACATGATGTCTAGTGTGGGTGATGTGAGTGACCCAATAGTTGTGATGGGGATCTGCGGGTCCTACGAACTTGATTCAGCAAACGGTAGAATGTTAGAGATTATTCTAGAGGAGTGCAGAGAAATGGGCGCGGAGACAGTGGTATGGGATCATGGCGCAAAGCCCCTGCCACTGGTTGGTGCAGAGGGTTGCTGGGATGACGAACATGTGAAGGGATTCCAGGAAATGGCAGTTTCTGCCGATGCATTTGTCCTCTCTAGTCCGGAATACCATGGCACTATGAGCGGAGTAATGAAGAATAGTCTAGATTGGTTATATTCGAAACACACATCGGGCAAGGTTTTCGGTCTAATTTGTACACTTGGTGGACAGACTAGTAACAACACGCTAAATCACATGAGGATAGCTGCAAGGTGGATTCATGGCTGGGTAATACCCGAACAGGTTGCCATTCCAAATATCAAGGAGGCTTTCGACGATGATGGCTCCCTTGTCAATGAAGATCTAGAACAAAGAGTCAAGGCAATGGCTTCCTCAATTGTTGAAAATACAATTAAACTGAGGAGATAGATTGGCAGACATATTCCCAACTAGAACAGAAGTAGAGTGGGAACATCTAGCCCCCGGAAAAATTGTGATTATTGTAAACAAAGATCTAGGCTATTTTGAAGAAAAGATTGCTAATTTTCTAGGGGCTCCAAAGTCGGTTAGAAGGCCACTAGATGTAATGAATAGTAAACTATGGATTTTGATGGATGGAAAGATGTCTGTAAACCAGATTGTGTCGGAAATGGATTTGGCTTTTGCTGAGAAGATAGCACCTGCATCAGAAAGAGTGAATCGCGCTATTGCTGAATTCGTACATTTAGGTTTAGTTAAATTAAATCCATCACGAAATGAAGAAGAGTAGCCTTGAGTTATGTTTCCTCGACTGCGGCTCTCATCTCCTCGTTCCTATTTTCCCTATACCTAGCGGAGAAGAAAATCATTAGGGGGATCACTAGGACCAAGAAGAAGCAACCCACCAAGGCAGAAAAGCTGTATACGGTCTCTTCGACAGGGTTAAGCTTGAATTTCTCCAATTCCAAAAGCTCGTGAGAAGAGAATTCCGAATGTACTAAAATCCCGTCGCTGGACGCTATTTGACTATCCTCTTCAATCTTAATCTTCCAAGTGATGGTCCTTTTTGCGGATTGAACCAATTCGTTTGCTTCTTTCTCTGCATTAAGGGCACTATCACTTTCAAGGTAGCCCTTTCCTTTTATTGGCAGATCTAGCGATACTCTGCCGCGCAGTGTTCCGGTGCCATTCTCCAGAACAATCGAGTGCGTCCTACTGTAATCGCAAGTTTCCAGATATTTTGAGTAATCTGAGTTGGGCTCATTGCAAATGTAGCTCTGTTCCTGCAGCCCTAGGCTTGGTGAATGAGACCAATTTGTGCCCTCCGACTCTACTGTCAGAGTAGATCCAGGTGCAGCGTTTTCAACAGTAAAATTTACCCAGGTAATTGCAGAGTATGTCGTGTAATACCAACTCGCCTCTCCCTCTACCTCTGCTGAAATATCCATCACATTGTGTTCGTTAGTTGTTGTGTAAGAGTAGTACTCAGAATCTACTGTGTTAGAATAAACAGCATATGATAGCAGAATAATCAATGTCAAGCCTGTTCCGACCATGGTGCGCAACATGTTCGGATTCTTAGAGAGCGATCTCTTCACGCTTTTTCGACATGCCAAGTATTTTTTGAATCCTTGTCGAGACGCATTTCACACAGGCGCATTTGGAAAAACAGGTCATCACGGTTAAATATGGTCTGTTGGACGGCCCGGACGGACGGTGAAGCCATGACGACATACTACGACGTTCCTGCGGATCTTCTGATTACTGGTCTGGCGGAAAAAATGACTACTTTCGAGAAGATAGTTGCACCCGAGTGGGCCTCTCAGGTCAAAACCGGTACTCATCGTGAAAGGCCCCCAGTTCAAGATGACTGGTGGCATACAAGGGCTGCCTCTATTCTCAGGAAAGTGGCGATTAAAGGGCCTATAGGCACAAATCGTATTTCTCATGAGTTTGGCGGGGCCAAGAATAGAGGCGTGAAAAGAAACAAGGCTGTTTCCGGTTCGAGGAATGTTTCCCGGAAAATTCTGCAACAACTATCCGACTCGGGACTTATTGAGAATTCGATGAATTCAGCAGGGACCGTTAATCGAGGTCGAGTCGTAAGTCCTGTAGGGCAAGCGCTCCTAGACGAGGTAGCACATTCGGTTCGTGGTGCTGCGGAGGAAAGGTATCCTGGTTTGGAGAGGTACTAGTGATATCTATGGCACGAAACAAACCCTTTGCAAAGAAGAAGCGCCTGAATAAGGTCACTAAGCAGAACAAGAGGGTTCCAGTGTGGGTTGTTATGCGAACTAACAGGAAGACCAATTCTCATCCCAAGAGGCATATGTGGCGTCGTTCGAAGTTACAGAGGTGAAATTTATGGCAGAGATAAAGGAGATCACAATCCCACTAAGGGCCGCTTGGAAGGTGCCCCGGACCAATAGAGCAAAGAGAGCTATGGCAGAAGTAAAAATTCATGTTTCGAGGCACATGAAGAAAACTGATGAAGAGGAGATTTGGATTGACGAGTCAGTAAATCATGCAATTTGGGCCAGGGGGATGCAGAATCCTCCTAGGAAGATCAGGGTCGTTTGCACTAGAGAAGAGGGTTTTCCGCTTGAAGTAAAACTACTGGAGGAATAAATATGGGAAATATCAGACCTTCATTCATTAAATCCAGGGCTCTGAGGTTAGTGGAGATGTATCCGGATCAATTTACCGACGATTTCGAGAAAAACAAGCATCTTGTATCTGAATTCTCTGATGTTGGCAATAATAAAAGGATGAGAAACTGGATTGCGGGTTATATCACCAGGTACAAACAGCGAAGAGTGGACTAACGGACTACTCATCACCTATGGGTGTCTCGCGATTTCATGGGAGAGAGGCGCGAAGATTCTCTACCAGCATATAGCTCGTCTGTCTGCATTGTTCTTGTAGAGCCTGAACATGATGGAAATATTGGTGCAGTCGCACGTTCGATGCTAAATTTCGGAATTTCTGATTTGAGAGTCGTGGGTAGAGAGGGTGATTGGTCCGATGAAACGCGAAAACGTGCAAAGAACGCTCAGGTAGTTCTCGACGAATGTAAGATTGTGAATACATTGGATGAGGCAGTTGCAGATTGTTCGATAGTAGTGGGCACTTCAGGAAAGAGGGAAGACGGTGAGAAGACTGCTATGAGGCACTTCCTACTGCCAGATGAGCTGCCTGAGAGGCTTTCTGGAGTAGATGGCAGGGTTGCATTAGTCTTTGGCCCTGAAGGAAAGGGGCTCCTGAATGATCAGCTCGTTGCGTGCGATCTGCTAGTCACAATCCCTTCTTGGGAGGGATATCCAATACTCAATCTAAGTCATGCAGTGTCGATAATATGCTATTCATGGCATGTTTCATTCAGTAATACGATTACTAGTGGCTCTGGAGGTAGATTGCTGGATCCGAATTTGAGGAGGCAACTAAAGTCTGAGGTCAGTGAATTGGTTAAGTCACTACCAACCCAGAACCATAAGAAATCTGGGATTGAAGAGACTCTCAACAGAGTTATTCTTCGAGGACTTCCCAAGGATGATGAAATTCATAGAATTATTGGGGTTATTAGCATGTCAAAGAACTCGCTATCAAAGAAGCTAGAATGGGATATTGATGCTAATCAGAAGGATTCCAACTAGCCCAAGACTTGGGGGTTTCTCGGACGTGGAATGCCCTCAACCTTAGGGAGTTGCCGTACGAGGATTTGATGTGAGGATCGATCTGCTCGAATGCCCATCTGGCAAGATTCTCTGCCGTAGGCACAAATGGGACGACTAGTGTCTTGTGGGCTTCACCCATCATTGATAGCGCTGCTCTTGCGTCTTCATCTCCCTCGAATACTACGAAAGCATGGTCGATTACATCGTGGATATTTTCCTCTAGGATTCTAGACAGATCGGAGAAGTCCATCAACATGCCCTCATCTGACACGCCTTTCTCTGTTACAACATCGCCCTCCAACTCAGCCTCCCAGCGATACCTATGGCCGTGAATGTGTTTGCACTTGCTCTTGTGGTTAGGGACCCTGTGGCCGGTATCTGTCTCTACCCAGCGTCTTATCGAAGTGCTCATTGTGATGCCTCCGGTACGAAGTCCAGACTTGCTGAGTTGATGCAGTATCTCTCGCCTCCGAGACTCAATGGGCCATCATCGAAGACGTGTCCTAGATGGGCGTCACAGTCTTTGCACCTGACTTCAACGCGAACCATTCCGTGGCTGGTGTCCTCAAGCCTTCTTATCCCGGCTTCGGGGTGCTCTGTGTGGAAGGCGGGCCACCCGCAACCAGAGTCGTACTTCATCTGGCTAGTGAAAAGTAGGTTCCCACAGCAGATGCAGAAGTAGTCTCCGTCCCTGTCCTCCATGTTCAGTGATCCTGTACCAGGTCTCTCAGTACCTCCTTCTCTGGTAACGTGGTACTGCAGTGGGGTCAATCTTGACCTCCACTCCTCATCCCTTTCCGGATCAAATCTCGGCTCATCACGACTCATGCGATCTCCTCGTGTTTCTCGGCCTCCATCAGCGCGTTCTCAAGGGCGGATTCCCACCCATCCACGTACTCAACCGGGTCCTTCCTGCCTATGGAGTGGAATGCCAGAATCCTCTCCACATCGGCTCCTGATTTTCCAGAGCTACGACCTAACTCGTCTGGGTTGTAGGATGTGTTAGTGTTGGAGAAGACAGTATCGAAGTCGAGCCCCAGGGAACGGATCGCCTCATCCGAGTCGGTTAGGATGGTCTCCTTGTCGCCGTCGATGTATGGCAGATGGAACGAGACGAGTTCGCTATCCCAGTTCCCGATGTGGAAGGCCTCGCCTATCGCTTCGTAGAACTCGGGGCGGCAGTCTGGGTAGATCTCGTGGTCGCCGCTGTGGACCCCCAGCGCAATTTTCGTCTCCTTACCCTCTCTGAGCGCCACGGATAGGGCGTATCCATACAGTATGGATGAGAAGATAGCGTTCCTGTTCGGGACGACAGTCTGCTTCATCTGGACTGACTCATAGTGACCCTCTGGGACTTCTATCCCCTCGGTAGTTAGAGCAGATTGGAATAGTCCCATTACCGAACCTAGTTCCGCTATCATATGATCCACATGGATGCCATTTTGCGAGAGGTAACTGATATTCTCTTTGGCCCTCTCCAACTCTATTGAGTGCTTCTGCCCGTAGTCGAATGACAAGCAACTGACCTCGTACCCATCAGCAAGTAGCCTCATCAGTAGGCCGGTGCTGTCCATTCCACCTGATAGCGCCATAACAGCACGCATCAGAGAACCCCCATCCACTTGTGAGTCTGTAAGCTGAGCCTCCATCCGGGGCTCTCCTTCACCAATTTCTCCACGAGCTGGAAGTTCCTCCCGTTCTGCTCCACAGAATCGGTATCGATGTAGCATGGTTGAATGAAATGGTGTGTGAAACCATCCTTCAGATCGTCATATATGTCTAGAGGCTGCCCGCAAAAAACTACTTTCAACTCATCGCCAGTCCTCTGTCTGATAGCCACATTTGGGTACAACTGGTCCTTTGGGCTGACGCATATCCAGTCGATTATGGGGTCCACTTCTATGGTGCCATTGGTCTCTATGGAGAGTTTTATGCCGTGCTCCTTGAGGCGATTGCCTATGGTCGAAAGATCCTGCATTGCGGGCTCCCCCCCAGTGAAGATCACCCTGTCGCATTCGTAGGATAGCACCTGCTCGACTATGGAATCCAAGTCCATCTCCTCGTAGACCATGAAGTCGGTGTCACACCACTCGCACCTTAGGTTGCAGTTACCGAACCTCACGAAGACGTGGGGAACGCCGCTGTGAAAACCCTCACCCTGGACTGAATGGAATATCTCTACTATAGGATAGTTTACCATTTCTCTACGCCCCTAAGGTGGACTGCGAATAAGTTGCAGCAACTCCGAACGAGCCTCGGACTTGTCGAAGAAGGCCCCTCTCATCGAACTAGTTGTCATAACCGAATTCTGCTTCTGTACTCCCCTGCACCTCATGCATCCATGCTGAGCTTCGATGATCGCGGCGCAGCCCTTTGGCTCTAGGTGCTCCATCAAGTCGTCCGTTATTCCCTTCGTTATCCTCTCTTGGTTCTGAAGCCTCTTTGCGTGCATGTCGACAAGCCTAGCTAGCTTGCTAATCCCGACTATCCTGTCTACAGGGATGTATGCCACGTGGGCCCTTCCAGAGAAGGGCTGGAGATGGTGCTCGCAGGTGCTGTGGAACTCGATGTCCCTGAGCAGAACGATGCCATCGTACCCCTCTGCGTTGAATGTCGAGTTGAGAATGTCGTCGGCATCCTGAGTATATCCACAAAAAATCTCTTCAAATGAGTTGATTACTCTCTGGGGGGTATTTTCTAGGCCCTCACGTAGGTCTGGTCCGCACTGTTCTATGTAGCGAACTAGAGCACGGACTGCATCAATTGCGTCTTCCCTGCCGGGTTTGCTCATTTCTTCACCTCCCGTGTCTTGAGTCAATTTCGTCTAATTGATCGAGCATCTTCCTACAAGCAGTCCTAATTGCGTCAGCCAAGCTAACGAATTTCTTCGAGTCGCCAACGTGTTCCTTGAGATCGGAAACGATTTCATTTGGCATGTCCAGGCTAATCTTGGGCATAACCTACCGAACTTGGGTAGGGATATAATATTACTGGAGTATTACTGGAATATTACTTTCGTATTTTCTCAATCTTTTCATCTAATCCTGGATATTTTTCTTCAAGCGAATTAGCCCTTTGCTTGAGGCTGTTTAGTTGGATGGCTGCTTCTTCTTCAGAAATACCCTGGGATATGAGGCTTAGAAGAAGGGAAAGCCCGCCTTGAATGGTTCCTGCGTCTAGGAATGCGTCATTGGAAATCTGGCCTGTTCCCCTCAGAACCTCAAGAGAGTCTCTGATGAAGTCTCGTTCTAACTCAATTTCTCGGACAGATTCCTCACCTAGATTATCGAATCTGCCCAATGAAGTAATCATGATGATCCGAGATGCAGTTTCTTTTTGATGATTCTCACTTGGCAGATTCTACTAATTCTATGAGTACCCCCCCTGCAGATGAAGGGTGGATGAAGGCTACTCGGACCCCATCTGAACCAACGACGGGTTCCTCTGAAACCATTGTGACCCCAATTCCAATCAATTCTGATATCATCGAATCTAAATCTTCAACATCTATTGCAATCTGTTGAAGACCTGGTCCTCTTTTTTCTATGAAGCGCCCTACGGGGGTATCCTCAGATAGTGGCTCTAAAAGTTCTATTCTAGTGTCACCCGAGCCATGTAGGTACCTGATTCTCACACCCTGTTCTTCGTTAACCTTGTCCACTGAGTTTGAGAAACCCAATTTTGACCATAGTTCCTCTGATCCATCAAGAGATGAAGTCGCTATTCCTATGTGATTTACAGTACCTCTAGTCATTCAAACACCACTTGGGGCGACCCATGTCCCGAACTCTTCTCTCAAAACACTGTTGACCTCTCCTACGGTTGCCTCTGCTTTAACAGCAGAAATTATCGCCGGCATAACGTTGGAGCCATTTCTGCAATAGCGTCTAAGCTCGGATAATGACTCTTCGACTGGTCCTATATCTCTTTTTGATTTCATATCGATTAACTGCGAGACCTTAGATTTAGCTTCGCTGGAGTCGAGGATGAGCCCTTCGAAATCTGGCTCTTCGTCATCAACATGGGAGTTGACGCCTACGACAAGCTCACTCTTATCCTCTACTCTGCGAATCTGATCCCATGCGCTTTCATGGATTATTCTCTGTTGGTGACCTGATTTCACGCACTCCATAGCTCCGCCTAACATCTCTATATCATGGATTATAGAGCGTGCTTGATCGATCAAATCATCAGTATGATCTTCTATTGTTGAAGAGCCACCAAGTGGATCAACATGCTCCGTAATTCCCAATTCCTCTGCTATAATCTGCTGGGTTCGCAGTGCTAGTCTTGCTGACTCTTCTGTTGGTAGACCCAAAGCCTCATCGAAGCTATTGGTATGCAGTGATTGTGTTCCTCCAAAGACGGCAGACAGTGCTTGATATGCTACTCTAATGGCATTATTCATGGGTTGTTGTGCTGTTAGTGTAACTCCCGATGTTTGGGTGTGAAATCTCAACTGTGAAGATTTTGGATCGCTGGGGGAGAACTCATGCTCTACCAATTCATACCACAGTTGCCTTGCTGCCCTGAATTTACTGACCTCTTCTATGAAATTATTATGGCAGGCAAAGAAAAAGGACATTCTGGGTGCGAAATCATCTATTTTCATACCAGCCTCTAACGCCTTTCTAGAATAGAAAATAGCATTTGCTAATGTAAGAGCGATTTCCTGTGAGGCAGTACACCCGGCCTCCCTCATGTGGTAGCCACTAATTGAAATGGTATTCCATCTGGGTGCGTTTGTATTGCACCAAGACATTAGATCTGTAGTCAATCGAATCGATTGTTCGGGGGGGAAGATGTACAAACCTCGAGATATGTATTCTTTCAGAATATCATTCTGTACGGTTCCGGTTAACGAATCTATTGCTATTCCTTTCTCTTCAGCTACCGCCACATACAATGCAAGGAGGGTTGTTGCTGGTGCATTTATCGTCATTGATGTCGATATCGAGGACATATCTATCCCGGAAAATAACTCACGCATATCATGGATTGAGTCTATTGGCACCCCAACCTTACCGACCTCGCCAGATGCGAGTTCGTCATCAGAATCCAGACCTAGTTGAGTAGGTAGATCAAACGCTATGGAGATGCCTGTCTGGCCACTTTCCAGGAGGGTTTTGAATCGCTTATTCGTATTTGCGGGTGATGAGAAACCGGCATACTGCCTCATTGTCCAGAGCTTGTCTCTGTACATTCCAGTATGGATGCCCCTGCGGTATGGAGGAGAACCCGGAGAATTCGGGGGCGCTCCGTCCATACTGTCTGTCTTTTCTACCACGTTATGCCCAGAGGGTTTAGACCCATGAACCATTCTCAATTCTTATCTTCTAACAGTATATCCTTCAACTATCTTTTCTAGAGACGTCATTTGATCTTCATCGATTATTCCCTCGCTGAGTTTCTCCTCTAAGAATTCCTTGGCCTCCTTGGTAGTTTGCCTTTCACCCCTAGCCCATATCGTAGCGAGGAGGTTTGAACGATGCTCTTCTGCAATTCCAATATCGGAAAGAAGGCCGCGCATTTCATACTTGTACTCCATGTGTCTACTTCTATCCAATCTCTTAGCCCTGTTTGCTGGTTGATATGATGAAGTCTTGCTCTTGAATTTCTTCTGAGGCTTCTTTGGTACCTCAACAGTGGACGGGGCCTCTTGCTGGATTTTCTTCTGTGTCTTTGCCTCTTCCACGGCAAGAGATGCTTTCAGCATACTATCCTGAATAATCTGCCTAGCCTTCAAACTCTTTCCATGGCCTTCCTCGACAATGCGTTCTTCAGGCGATTGATCGTTTTTCTTATCGAGGCCTATGTCTTTCCTTGTGCTTTCCCCAAGAATCTGCTCCTGAATGATGTCTTCTTCCTTGACTTCGGGATCTGGTTCTACGGTTTTCACGGGAGCAGAATCTACAACATTTTCCTGCTGAGGAGGCGTGGTTACCTCAAGTGGAGTTGAGATTTGTTCGGATTGTGAAGTAGGTTCTATC
>CETW01009160.1_pt1 | contig 13449 bp, 29 predicted proteins | sample 361381 | NCBI WGS metagenome assembly CETW01 (sample SAMEA2620570, study PRJEB7988) | marine metagenome | isolation source: saline water (ENVO:00002010), including
AATATTAGTTCAGAACCATTTAAGTCTAAACTTGTGGCGATTACTGGTGCAGTCAAAGTTACTACTGTTGCAGTTGCACTAAGACCACTTGTTAGTGCAGAACCAGTACCTAATAATGTGTACAGTTCTACAAAGTTATCGTTTACCTTGTCACCTCCAGCTCTGAGGGTATCGCCTGTCCCATCATTTGCTGAACTTCCAAGTCCGATAGATTGATATGCCATTCCTATATCTCCTATTATCTACTTTTATTTATAAAGGTTAAGTTGCAGTATTATCAAAAGTTAATCCCATGTCTGATAATGTTGCATCAAACCTATATGCACTTGCATCAAAGGTTGTTGTTATGTTTGCAGTTTGTGAGAAACTAAAGTCTGCATCAAACCTTGCATAGTCTCCACCTAATGTATCATCAAATTTATATAATGTTTGTGAGAAGTCAAGTGGATTAGTTAACCCAGCAAAACCAATATCAAAGGTTGTACTAGATGAGTCAAAGGTTCTTGATTCTTCAGAGAAGTCTAAGAAGTCTTGACCTAATGTATCTATTGTAATTCCACCAGCATTATCCTCATCAAATGTTTGTCTAATATCATCAAAGGTTCTAAAGTCCATATCAAATGTTTGGAACATTCCAGTTTTGGTAATTCTTATTTCACCTCTTGGTGGTACATTAATTCTTGTTGTTAATGATGCATTAGTAAAAGGATTAGCTGCATCACTCAATGTTACATCTGAAAATTGGTCTATTGAATAATATGCATCAATATTTTCATCATCACTTATAAATCCTTCTTTCATAAAACCATATAAATTTAAATTCTTTAAGAATGGGCCAGTCGTTAATGCACCCCTTGTGCCATCAAAGTTAAGTGTTACAGAACTTGTTAAAGTTACCTCTCTTTTTCCAGATGGTAAAACTGTTCCACCACCATCAGTGTTTGCATCAAAACCACTTAGTGCATCTGCATTTAATGTTGTTCCGTCTGTTGTAGTTCCTAATCTTCTACCAAATACTCTACTAAACAATGTTGTAAATGTAGATGCAAGTTCTGGAGTAAATGTCTCTGTATCACCAGTAAATCCAGAAATAGAACCAGCAGTTGGAGTTTGTATAACTGCACTGACCAAACTTGAAAATGTAACTTGACCGAAAACTTGAAAACCAGCAGGATGAGTAGCTTTCTTTATACTATCTCTCCAGTCTGCGATTGAGTTACCTATTTTAACAACATAAGAATAATCTTGATAATAATATGAGTCTTGTATTCTCATAGAATCTTCTGATATCTTACCAGATGCATTTTGAAAATCTGCAACACTTGTTCCTACTGCACCAGTTGTTATTGTTGCAGTTGCAGCTTCACATTGTTCTACTACTGAACTTGCAGTTGAACTTGCACCAGTTATGGTGTCTCCTTTTTCTGGAATATTTGTACCAGATAGTTCTATGATTTGTTGTGAGGTGTCAATTGATTTTATTTGTCCAGTAAATTCATCTATGTTTTCATCTGTGTTGTAAGTATCGCTAATATCTTTTACAAGAACATTTTTTCTTAATGTTATAGTATCTGATGAGGTATAATCTGAACCAAAGTTTTGTACTGCGAATTGTGTAATTGCACCAACTCCAGAGGTAGATTTAGAAATGATAACTGCGTTACTACCACTTGAACTTGAAACTGTTAGAGTTGGTAATGAATTATATCCAGCACCTTTTTGTAAAACTTTTATTTTTCTAATAGAACCTCTTTCACCACTTGTCAAAGTATTAGGTTCAAGTTGTATAAGAGTATTATCTTCGTATAAAATATTATCTGTTGTACCAACTGTTTGTTCTAGTCTTAAATCTAATATTTCAAATTGTTCTTGGATTAATTTAAAACTACTATCGTTACCTAAACCAATATCAAATGTTGTTCCAGTAGAGTCAAATGAAAATGCATCTTCTGAAAAATCAATAACATCACTTTCTAATATTACCTCTCCAGATAAATCTGTTGGTTGAGATTGTTGTCTTGCATAATCAACAGCAGATAGTTCTGATAACAAAAGACCAGAATTATCTTCTAATATAATATTATCATTATCATCAGCTTCTGTGTTTAAAGTGATATATGCATTATTATTAGTTGCATCTTCTAAATCAAAACTAACAGAGTGATGAACTACTATTTGTTCTCTCTCTTCTGTTTCTATTAAGTCTGGTGAGGTTTTATTTTCTAATGCAATTGCACCACCAATAATCTCTACCTCTGCACTTGCACCACCACCATTTGTTCCAGAGTTATTAAATATTACACTATCACCAACAACATATCCAGAACCAACATCGTCTATAACTATTTCATCTATAGAACCAGAACCAATATCTTTTACAATTAATTGTCCTTGACCATTACCACCACTAACAGATACATTATCATTTATTTCATAATATTGACCACCACTTGTTATAGTTGCACCAGTTAATAATTCTTGAACTGTACCACTCATGTTAACATCAGATATACTTGATGCACCACTTATAGTCTCACCAATAATAAATGTTCCACTTAAAGAATCTAAAGATACTTGAAGTTGTGCAAACTGAGTTCCGTTCTCTGTAAACTTTGTAACTTTTTCAATAAGAATAGATGCACCAGACGATTGTCCAGTAATTGTTTGATTTTCTAACTCTGTAAAATTTGAACCAGTATTTTCAATCACTCTCATAAAAGAATTTTCAGACCATGTGGATTCTGAAACTCGTAACATATTATCTCTTGGATAAAATAGTTCAGCTTCATCATCAAACAACATTCTAAAAAATAGTTTATGTCCTTTTTCAGTTCCTTTTGCAGAATATAAATCTTTAATACTTTTAATTAATTTTCTTTTAGATAATCCATTCGCAAGAGTATTAGGAATACCTTCTAAGAATGAGTCTCTAAATTTATCTAAGAAATCAAATATTGTATTATCAACATTTGCATATTCTAAAAGTTGTTGAATGTTTTGCACTGGGTTTGCACGATACTTTGTTATCGTTGCACTAGACAATGATGATGCACCAGTGATTGTTTCACCAGTAATAAATCTTTGGTTTGAAGTTATGTAAAGTTTTTGATTATCATCAAAGTCATCTACAAGAACTTGTGCAGTTGCTTTAGAGGTTGACCCAGTAATAGTTTCACCAACTGTAAACTTTGATACTGAATCTTGTAAAACAATATTATCACCATTTTCATCTAATACAAAATTGTCAGAAAGTGTTTCTTGTTTTAAATAATTTACTGAACCAGAAATCTCTAGTTCACCAGCTTCAAGATACTTAAAGTAATCTCTTAAAAATTTAATGAATTGTTGATGGTCTGCTCTGACAAACTCTGGAAGTAAATCACTTAGTATTGGTGATAGTTTTTTGTCAAAGATAGATTTAGACATTTAGTATCCACTTGATGAACTTGAAGAACTAATATAAGAACTCGATGTTGATGCAGATGTAACTGCACTTGATGTTGAAGTAGTTGCAGAACTTGAACTAGATGTTGTTGCATCTACTTGACCAGATATCGTAGAATTAGAAATATCTATTTCAATAATATCATTTCTCAAAGGTATAACATCATTAGATGCTGGAACAACGACAACACGAATTGTAGTTGATGCAGAACCATCTACATTTGAGATTGAAGTGATTGTTGTACCATTAATAACAACTTTACCAGTTTCATAGTTAACTGTTCCAAAAGACGAGTTTGCAACAATCTTTGTTGTACCAGATAGATAAAAAGTTTGTAACACACCATTACCATCATCTTGTAAAAATAATTCATTTTCATTACCAGAAATTTTAAATCCAGTTGAAGACACTACGGAAGCGTGACCAGAGTGAGGATTAAATAAACCATTGTTAAAAGGTATCGTATATGAACTAGACTCATTTAAAGTTGGTGTAAATGTTTTTGACATTTGAACAGTTGTGATATTTGAAACAATAGAAGAATCAGTATCATCAATTTGTCCAACCAATTCTGAAAATCTAAATGGTGAATTAAAACTTCCTAAATTATTTGTATTATAATTTGAAACTGTTGTATTAACAAGTGCAATTAAATCATTTAATGATTTAGTTGTTACTGTAGAATTATATTTAAAGTTTACAGTAAGTCTCACATTAATAGTTTGTGGGTCAACGACTTCTGGTCTTACAGAACTTACAACAAAACTTTTTAAATTATTTTGTAAAGTTGTTTTTTGTGTTGATGTTAAGTTTGCACCAGTTGTTGTCTTAACAGATATAAAAACTTTACCATAACTAGGTGGGTCATTATCTTCACCACCCCATACGGAAACAGATTGAGTATTTGCAAAAAGAGTTGGCACAATAACTTTAAAATCGTTTGTTGTAACTGCACGACCTTGACTTGCATAATCTAATGGTGCATTTAATTTTATACTTTCTATAGACTCTGATTCTGCACCACCGACTGCACTTGTTACTGTTGCGACTGTATTATCTGATGAAGAACCTATACTTGATGGTGGAGTGAAAGTAGAAGCACCATTTGCAGCTCCTTTGTTTGTAACAATGTATTCTAATATAACTATATTGTTATCTGATAAACCTTTACCAATTACACTATCACCAAAATAAACTTGGAACTGTCCGTTTTCTACTTCTTGTAGAAAATATGCATTTGTAGAATCTGTAACTTGAGTGATATCTGTTGCAAGATTGTAAGTAGTTTGTGTTGAGTCTGTTGCAGAATTTTGAACAACTACAGTAAGTGTTGTTGTATCTGCATTACTATCTGGTATAATAAATCTTTGGTCAACATTAGAATTGTCAACAACATATCTTGTTGTGATTAATGTTCCTTCAAATAAAGTAACATTATCAAAAGTTAAAACATTATCAACTCTTGATACTGTTCTATCTTCATTAACTAAAAAATTGTAAGTTATATCATCAACAAGAGTAGAAAATTTAGTTCCTCTTGAAAGAGTAGATGTTGTAACACTAGTATCATTGATTGTTACATCAACTACAGCTTGTGATGCTCTTGCACTTCTTGGTGTGTATCCTAAAGTTTTTGCATGAGATACTACTGAAGACCTAAGTGATGCAGTATCAATAAACATTTCATTTGCAAGTAAGTTTGCGTTCATAGAAAGGTAATGCGTATTGTATGCAAGTAAGTCTAATAATGCAGACATACCAGAACCTTCAAAATCATAATCTGTAAATTCTGTTTGGTTTTTTAAAAATGTTTTTAAATTTGATTTTATATCATCAAAATCTAATTCTGATATTGATAATCTTTTATCCGTGGTTGCCATGCTTTACCTCTACTATGGGTTCACTTGTTATGGAATCAACATAGTCTCCCTTTTTAAAATATTTTCTTGTACTCGTTTCTTTAACTAACATCTCATCTTTGATAGAGTATGTAATATACTTTGCAACCAATACTCCATCTTTACTTCTCTCGATGTGTTCTTTCATGGGGCCATCTTCTATCATCGTACTCTTTCTAATAATACATCAAGTGCAACTAATTCTGCTGGTGCATTTACTATAAAAAATTCAATACGAACATCATATGCATTTCTATCTAAATCTGGAAACGAATCAACTCTATGCAGTTCAACTCTTGGTTCATATGTTCTGATAACATTTTCTATTTGACTTGATAATAAGTTTGCAGCTAATGGGGAAATGTTTTCAAAAAGAGTTGAGCGAATATTAGAACCAATCTCTGGATGAAAAGGTTTTTCATAGTGATTGAGTTGAACTAAATTACGAACACTTCTTTTGATTGCTTCAACATCTGTAAGTTTTGCAATATCATTTGTAACAAGATTTTTATTAAAATTAAGATTCAAGTCTTTGAATATACGAACACTTCGTTTCTCATTCGTAATACTTGCATCGTAATTTAAACTTCCAGAGGTTGGCATATATATCTCCTATTATTATTTATAGTGAAACTATCCACCAGCAAAAGTATTTGGAGAACCTTCTGCAACTGAAGTACACGCAGTAATACCATCACCAATTCTTCCACAACCTACATTATTTACAAATACAGTTGTAGAACCAGTTGTGATAACTTGTTGATGCGATGGACAAGGTAAGCCTGGTAATACATGAACTGTATTTTTATCACCTTGTCTGGATACACCAATGTTATTTACAAAAACATTTTCAGATGCACCAAGTCTAAATGGTGTTGAACAATGCGTAACATCTGCATCACCTTTTCTTGTAATTGCTGGCATTACTCTTCCTCTCTATCCATAAGTTCGTGAAGTTTCTTATCAAATGTTTCTATGTATTCGTGGTCTTCCTCACTATGAGGTGAGGGTGGAGGAGTTGGATTAAATTTAATTATATTTTCAAATGAACTGGGTATATCTTCCCAGTTGGTATAAGTTTCCACTCTACCATTTACCAATATGATATATTCTCCATCACCCTTGGCCACGATACTTCTTCCAACTTCTTCTTTTGTTTTTATTCATAGATGCTGTTTTTACTTTACCTCTACCAATAGATGTTCTTTTAAAAGTTTTCTCATGTACGATTACAGTTTGTTTTCTAGGTTTTGCCATTCCTATTCCTTATTTAAATCAATTCGCTTACCACGAATATCAATATTTTCTGTTGCAGTGGTGTTTTGATTTGCACCATATGATTCAGTAACATCACCAGTAATACTTGATGATTGTGTTCCAGAAACAGTTTCTGAATGATTACCTTTTACAACAACTGTTTTGTTTCCATCAACTTGTATATCCCAGTTACCCTTTATATAGGTGCGACAGTTTGAGTCAACTGTAAGATTACAATCTCCTTTAACATTTACAAACTCAGAACCAGCAACAACTTCATAATTACTACCAACAATTCTTGTAATCTTATTTCCGTCTGCATCAACTTCATAGAATGTTCCAGTTCTATGATACTCCATTATTCTTTCTGCAAAAGGTGTATCATCATATTCTTGTATATGACCACTTTCTGTTTCTCGTACTTGGTTGTAAGGATATTCTGAATCTACTCTTTTCTTTTTAGTTCTATCTTCATTAGTTTCTGTTGATATACCAGTAACATTATCTTCATGTCCTCTTGATGAGTCATCAGTTGTTTTTAATTCATTCCATGTGGTGGTAGTGTTTGCAAGAGGAATATTTTCTGTTGCAGCTGTATCTCGTGCAGAACGATTTCCATGCGTAATAGTATTTCCGTCTTTATCTTTTGCACTAGGAACTGCAAGACGATTAATATCAGATTCATCTTTTCTTACTGGATAAGAATAAGTTTCTGTATCTTCGTCATAATACCCATAGTCTTTGTTGTCGCCTGGGTCACTAAAACCTTTTGATGTATTAGAGTATGCATTTGGTTTGCCTGGGAGTGTTCCCATAACAACTGGTTCTTGTAGATGTTGTGCATCACGAAAGAAACCAATCACCCAAGAACCTTGAACAAGAAAAGGTGTATGACCTAATCCATTCATAGAGGGAGTAGTAACAGGCATCATAACTGTTGCCCAAGGTAATGTGTTTGTAGGGATTTTAGTTTTATCTTCGGTGTGATAGCCCAAAGTTCTAACACGAACTCTACCTAATCTTTCTGGGTCGTTTCTATCTTCAACGACACCAACAAACCACATAAAACCATCTCGCCCCATGAAGTATGAATAATTTTCCATACTCTTATTTATGCGAGGTAGTCAGTAATTTCTTTAAGGTCTCTTTGTTCTTGCTTTTGAACTTTTTTCTTTTTCTTAATTAGTTTTGCCATTTCACCCCACCAGTAAGAATGGAGTTCTTTCATCTCTGGGTCAGATTGATTTTGATACTTGCGTATCATATCACCAATATCACACATGACTTTACCTAATGTTTCACTTTCTCTCATTGTATCATAAAAATTAAAGTTAGTATTGTTGCGATTACGCCTACGAAAAATCCTTTTATAAAATTGTTAGACATATTAGCCCACCAAAATTAAAACTAGAATTAGTCCAATTAGTAAATAAACTGGTAATTTATCTTTAGTCATATTATCTCCATTATAGTTTATGTTTTATTCTTTGTCAAGTATTTCCATGAAATAGGAAATGAGTCTTGACAATGAATATCTATTTGCCTTGCGACATCTTGTGTTTCTTTTTGTGCATGAGCATCTAATCGTAATCCACATACTCTTGCAAATGCAAAGAGTGTTCCACTCCATATCCAATTAGTAAACATACTCTGAGGTAATACTGCACGAGCTTGTTCTGGTGCGACATTTGAATCTAGAAGTTTGTGATATAAATTTAAACTGTTTTGTTGATGCAAAGTAATTTGTATTTGTAGTTCATTATCTATAGTCATAGACTCACCACTACCTTGCTTACTACTTTTAGGTTTCTCTCTCCACCGAGTTAAAGAATATAACTCTGGCTCATCTGAAATATATCTACGACTCTCTTCGTTCCAAACCAATCCGACTTGGTGTTTGACTAATTGTCTTGCGACAAACACTGGTGCCTTGATGCGAAATGAAAGAAAGGTGTGTGCAAACGGCGACCAGTGTTTATGCTCTGCGAGATACTTAATTAACTTTTCATCAGAGGTATCAAAATCATCTTTTACTTTAGCGTAAGAAACTCTAGCTGCATTAACTACAGATAAGTCGTTTCCCATTTTATCTATTAATTCTACCTTCATCTTTGTCAAACTTATATAATTGTAAATAATACCAAAAACATTTTGGATAGTTATAAGGGTTTGGTACTTCACTTGAAAAATGATTATTTAATCTTTTCCAGATTTCTTCTATACCATCACCGCTAGACATACACCTACCATAAACGCAAGAAAATATGCAAATGCCTCATTGTTAATTCTCAACCTATCAAACTTTTTGAATTGATTGTGCATTTCGTCAAACTTTCGTTGCTCTTCGATATCTTTCTTTCTTTGTTCTGAGAATAAGAATTTTTGTCTTTTTTCCTCTTCGTCCATTGTTCAATCTCTTCTGGATACCACCCACACATATTATTCAATCCATTCTAATACATCTATACACTCGCAGATGTATTCTTTTGCTTGTTGTTTAGTTCGTGCTTTCACTTTTGCTGTACCAATATTGAACTCAATCTTCCAATGAATCTCTTGAGAGGAACTTCGCATAGAGACATCATCACCTATTAAAAATTCTATCTCAAATTCTTGTTCACTCGGAAACTGTATTATCTGTGTCTCTGACTTCATCCATTGAGTCCATTACTGAATCAACAAAACTGTTCGTTGAGTTAAAAGCTTTTTCTATATCATCTTCAATCGGAAAATAATATACTAGAAAAAAACCTATAATAATTCCAATAATAATCTTCATCATGTTTCACCTTTCCATTGTTTAAGTTTATAATCCAGTTCTTGTTTTTGACCTTTACGAAACTCTTTCATTGCTTCTTCGTTTGTATAAGGTACGCAATAACAAAAACCAATTTTCTTTGCTTGTGCATAAGACAGTTTATCAAATGTATTGATGTTGTGTCTTTGTGCAATTTTCTCAGAAGTTACTTTCCAATTCATACGCAGTCAACTCCTAAAGAATATATTAAACCAAATATTAATATAAGACAAAGTATGGAGTTTGTCAAGACTAAAATCTCTAACCTATGGGGCCACATTTTAAACTGAACAAAATCACAAAACTTATACCAATGTTTCATCATATATTTTTCTTTTTCCATTCTACTTCAGAGTAACACTCACCTTTTATGATTGTTGTATTGTATGGGTCTTTGAATATATAATCCAAATCAGACTTTACAAAACTACACTCTGCAAATGTTGAAGGTACAATAAACTCATAGTTCCTTGCATCTACTCTGTTATCATTATTAAATATACTAATCGTTATAAGAACAATCCACTTCATTTCTTCTCCTTGTTCTTATTATTTATCGCATCTTCCTTATACTCATTTAATAAGGGAACATTCAGAAATTCTTTCAGAAACAAACCGATTTTTTTAAAAATTTTTTTCAATAGTTTATCCTCAGTTGTGACTTAGACTCTTCGTCCCAGCCAACAGATACAGAACAACTCGTTAGTATTCCGACAGACAATATGCATAAACATATTACTGTAATAATCTTCTCTCTATCCATTCTTCTCTATCTCCGTCATAATTCATTTTCTTATCTATGACTTGTGCAGACATACTTAAAACTGCATACACTATAGTAAACAGTAATAATATGAGTGCATATATTTTCATCTTTTCGTTATTGAATCTCATATCTTACTATACCACATTTGCATTAAATGTCAACCACCAAACCAATTCTTTACTCTGTCAATAGGATTACGCAGTCCTCTATAGACACTTTCTATAAAAGAGATATGTCTATCCAACTTGTCATTTAATTCTTTCATATCTTTTCGCAAAGACTTTATCTCATTGAGTATTCTTAAATATGGGTCGTTATCCATTACTTCTTTTCTTTGTCTTTAAGTATTGTAAAATTATCTACTAACATTGTAAAGAATACACCAAAACTAAATCCTAGTATCATATATAAAATATTATCCATTTAACTTCTCCATTATTTTTCTTCGTTTATTTTCTGAATAGTTCATCCAATTACTAATCTGCGTAAATGTCCGTCCACAGCCAATACATCTGTTCTTAACTAACTTACATACCTTTATACAAGGGGTAGAAACTATATCGTAATTATTCATCAGTTTTATGGGGGTGGGGTAAGTATACTTCTACATAACAATCACACTTAGGACACGATAGATTAGTAACCATTTGATAGTGGTCATCTATATCCGTAATGTCGTGGTCACCACCCCATATCAGTTCTGTATTACAATGCCAGCAGTTCATTTTACTTCTCTTCAGTTTTTGGGGGGTATACACCTTTAAGTTCATCAACTCTTTTAATCTCGTGATGCCTTAATACTAGGTGTCTATCGTTCTCTGCATCATAACACTTAAAGTTAAAATCAGAGTCAAGGTCTTGAATATATGCATAACCACTTCTCGGATTAAGATAATCCTCGTCTGATTCTTTATACCATACAAAACACCCAACCTCAGGCATTTCAAACGATAGTCCGAACATTACATAATCTTCCGTTTTAAATAATTCAAGCTGTTCCATAATTTATCTCTCTTTCTTTTTTGTTAAACATCCACTATACTTACGATTGAGAAGACCTTTCTCTCTCATATCCTTTTGTATTCTTTCTAGGATTTCTTTTTTGCTAACCATTTGCCGTCCAACCATTTATTAGAGTTGTTATCAAACCAATCCTTTGGGTTTCCGTAAAAATCACATATCAAAATATCTCTCCGTATCTTTATTGCATTTATAGATTATATATCGCATCTCAGTTTTAACCCCCCCATCATACATAGCCATCGTCTATGCAGTGTGTTCCGAAAACACCTAACCCCTAAGGGCTCCAGTAAGACTCTGACTTTAGTATTCGGTTAATGACTCCCACTCTCCAGTGCCTGGGTTGGGAGTTAAAAAATGTCTCAAACCATTCTCTGACTCAACCTCAACATACGAGAACTTCTTCTTGAGTTTGTCAGTGCAGACAATCTCTTTAATCACTCCAATAAGTCCTAGGGGAACAGAGTCCAAATTATCCTTGTGGATAAACATTAACTTCTGTCCTAGTGCAAGACCTAATGGTTCATATCTATCAGTATCATACATAATTAATTAAACCTTTCTCATCGTTTACATATACAGTATAACAAAGGTTTGTACCTCTGTCAACCCCTATATGAAAATAAATATTTCTCATTATGTTATTATAGTACCATTGTTTTGGAAACAAGTCAAGTACAATCTGTATTTTTCTGTAATTTTTTGAGGAGTTGTTGTATTTTTGCAACGATAGATATCAGAATCAAATGAACACAAGATACTATTTATTTTAACCTTTTAATTAAACTTACGCAATTCGTTTATATGCAGTATTACAGTATTGACATCTCACTACTTCTCCGATAGATAGATGTATATACGACTTAGGGTGGTCTTTCTCACAGCAAATCACTTCTTCTTTTACCTCTATGATATCGTCCTTCACATCATCTAAATGTCTAGTCTTAGATAATACTTCTGATATTCCTGCTTTGATTTGCTCGTAACCCATTTCTTCTCTCCTTAAAAGTCATAGCATATACCTTTTCTTTCCCAATCTCCATATCGTGTAGGTTCTAATCCCTTAGGCCCGTTAATCTCTTTGGGTTGTTTAGGTTTATCTGAGAATTGTCCCAGATGGTTTTCTTTAATCTTTGGTTTAGTCCATTTATTCATATTAACTCATTAGATTTAATCGTCTTACATAACCCATTTCATTAGTCATAATATCTAATATCATTCGTGTGTTTGGTATATCTCTTACGACTATATCAGTTGGGTCTTTTGGTGTAAGTTGATATATGCCTGTTCTACTGATAGATGGTTTTTGTATCGCAGAGGGTTCAAATATTATCGCAATACAAGGATAGAATTGCACTAATATAATCTCGTCAAACTTTCTGTATATTTCTAGTTTCAATTGGGTTTCTCATCTAATACAAATGTAAACTCTTCTCCGTCATCTGTTTCCAGAACAACTTCGTTCTCTTCATTAAACTTATCTGTTGGAGTATGAAATTCTTCACCCATTTGTCCAAGGTTAGATAGATTGTCGGATAATTCTTTTTCGTCTATTTTAGGTGTTTTCTTTTTGGCCATCAATATCTCCAGGCGGTGTCATTAAGTACCTAACAGAACCCTCAGAGAGATTTAGTCCAAGACTAGAATTTAATTGGTGTCTAATCTTTTCTAACTTCTTTCTCTCGTAGGCATCTGCAAAGGATAAAATTTTTGTCATCTATATTACTATATATAAAAAATTTTCGTAACTCTAAACGGGTTTAGGAATACCACTACCAACACCCATTTGAAATGATTGGTAGTATCTTATAGAGCTCATATTGTCTGCGATATTCTGAGTGATTTTGATTTGATACTTATCACCGAATAACTCTTTGTATCTGTCAAAAAATATTGTTGCATCTACATCTTCTTCTAGATAAACCCAATCACCTTTTTGATATGAAAAACTAGAAATCTTTTCTAGTATATCCATTTTAAATAACATCTCTCTTGATACCCTATACCAGCCGTGGCCAGGGTCTGTGAAATGTTTAAATGTATTAGGTACTGCAAAAAATGGAATACCTAATTTCTTTTGATTTTCATAATTACTACTATTAACCATTATATAATCTCCTCTCATAATTGTATAATCTACTCTTTCTATTCATTAAAGTTTTTATTCTTTGCATATCTTTTTTTAATAACGCAGTTTGCAATTCGTCATATATTTTATGCAATAGTTGGACTTTTCTTTGATTACTGAGTGGCATTTGCACCCTCA
>CETW01022160.1_pt1 | contig 13419 bp, 14 predicted proteins | sample 361381 | NCBI WGS metagenome assembly CETW01 (sample SAMEA2620570, study PRJEB7988) | marine metagenome | isolation source: saline water (ENVO:00002010), including
ATTTTTGATTATGAAAAAAAATATTGTTATTGTTGGAGGTTCAAGTGATATTGCTTTATCTACAATCACTAGTCTTTCCTCAGAAGATTATGATTTCTATGTAATTTTAAGAGATGAGGAAAAGTCCTCAGTTCTAACTAAATTAGGCGCACACGTTACGATAGGCGACGCTACATCTGAAGAAGATATCAAGAATTTTGTTAGTAGCGTCAAAGAAGTTGGAGATATTCATGCAGTTCTTCACACGGTGGGGTCTTTTGCAGTCCGACCCCCTCATGCTATGAATAAGGAGGCTTTTGAGGCAGTAATTTCTACAAATTTAACCTCCGCCTTTTTGACATTGTCGATCGTAGGAAAGGCAATGTTAGGACAAGGGCATGGTAGGATGGTTTTCACTTCAAGTGTAGCTGGTTCTCTAGGTTTGGTAAATCATGAAGCAATTTCTGCAGCAAAAGGCGGTATTGAGGCAATGGTTAGATCTGCAGCTGCTACATACGCCAATAGAGGTATCAGAGTTAATGCTGTTGCTCCAGGATTGACAAACACTAAGTTAGCATCTCCGATCATGTCAAATGAGGCAGCTTCACAGGCAGCTTCTCAAAAAATACCAATAAAGAGAGTTGGCGAAAAAGAAGAAATTGCCTCAGTGATTAAGTGGTTGTTAGTTGAAGCTCCAGATAATTTTACAGGTCAAATTATGCATACCGACGGCGGCATGTCTAAGGTTTTAGTATAAGGGTGGCCGCCCGAAGGCGACCTTTACCCCGAACTTAACGGGCACCATCATCGTTTCAGGGCCCTGACCCAGCCCGGGAAATGTAAGACTCCGGGGTTGTCCCTTCCATCATTAAATCCGGTGGGGACCCAAAGGAGTCATGTATGCGAACAGTTGCTCAGAACATCATTAATCAGCTCTGTCTTCGAAGTTCGCTTTGAACTTTAGGAAGGGGCCTAATTATGCTTGTCGTTTTTTTGGGATGGTTATTTTATAGCCAACTAAATGGACAAAAATGGCCGAATCTGAGAGAGAACTTCAACAATTAGTTGACGCCCTTCCCCAGTATGAGAATCAGATTAGGTATTGGGAATCTCAATTAGAGGCAATTTCAAATGTTCGAGCAGATATATTCCAGGCTCAAGAAACATTAAAAGGCATGTTAGAAGCAGATAATGAAATGGAGATGCTAGTGCCAGTGGGTCATAATACATCAATATTTACAAATGTTAAAGATTTAGATCGGATTTTGGTAGGTATTGGCTCAAGAGTTTACATGGAAACCACTCGAGAAGATTCAATAAATCGTCTTAACAAACGCCTTGAAGGCTTGGAAGAAGCTGGAAAAACATACCAAGAAAGTTTGCAGAAGGCGCAACAAGATTATATGGCAATAAGAGAGAAAGCAGAATCATTGAGTTCAAGTCAGGGTGCAAATTAATGTTTAAAACTTTAAGAGACAAATTATTGGGTGCTAGTAAACAAGCCGAAGAAGAATTAGATCCTCAATTAAATTTAGATTATGAAACATTTAGACCTGAAGAACGAGATAGTGGTGCAGTTATTCGCGAATCGCATCTCGATAACGTTCTTTGGGAGATGGAATTGGCTTTACTACAATCTGATGTGGCAATGGAAGCATTAGAGGAAATGAAAGAAATTATCAAGAAGAGATTAATTGGTTTAAGAGTTGAAAATAAAGCGGCAATTGCACCAACTATAGAGAAAGCGCTGAAGGCCAGTTTAGTCGAATTATTATCTAAATCTGAATTTGATTCCAGTAAATTACTTGAAAAAAGGGATGGCCCTTTGATTATTGCATTTGTAGGTGTTAATGGAACTGGTAAAACTACTACGATTGCGAGAATAACTAATTGGTTGAAAGAAAATGGAAAGAGTGTTGTTCTTGCAGCGGCAGATACCTTCAGAGCTGGAGCAATCGAACAATTGGAATTGCATGCAAACAGGTTGGGATGTAAATTTATCAAGCATCAAGCAGGCGGAGATCCAGCTGCAGTTGCATTTGATGCAGTCGAGCATGCTAAAGCAAAACATCGTGACATTGTTTTGATTGATACTGCAGGCAGAATGCAAACAAATTCTAACTTGATGGATGAAATGAAGAAGATTCAGAGAGTTGCTAAGCCAGATTTAATTTTCTTTGTTGGAGATTCCTTAGCAGGTAATGATGCTGTTGAGCAAGCTAAAAAATTCCATGAGGCTGTTGGAATAGATGCAGTTGTTTTAACTAAACTGGATGTTGATGCGAAGGGCGGTGCAGCTCTCAGCATATCTTCTGCTATTGGCAAACCAATAGCGTTTGTTGGTATAGGTCAAGAATATGAAGACATTATGCCGTTTGATTCAGCTTGGATTGTCGAACGTATCTTTGCTTAAATTCAGACAGATTAAGATTTAAATTTAGCAAACTATACGCAAATATGATAGTTTACGAGGTAAATCTGCACATTGACGCTATCGCAGCAGATGAATATGCAGAATGGTTAGGACCGCATATCGAGCAAATATTAGAGATAGAAGGTTTTCAGAAAGCAGATTGGTTTGTTTGTGATTCAGATGACGATAAAGTGCATTGGTCCATTAGATATCAGTTAGATAATCGTGAATCCTTAGAAAACTATCAGAAAAATCATGCCCCTGCTTTAATCCAAGAGGGTATTGATAAATTTGGTAAGTTTTTGTCTAGTAACAGGCGCGTCATGAGTCCTAAGGACTAGTTTAGAATTATTCTAGGAGGCGTCCATCAACAGATAAATCGCTGAATTTACTCATAGGCTCTTTTAACTCTTCAGGCAGAGAAGGAACTGTTCTATGAGAAATTACCTGATTACCATTTTCAGAGTGTATCAGATAATTTACATTTTGTGTCGCAGACATGTCTTTGTAGTCACTTCTTTGATGCGCTCCACGGCTTTCAGTTCGCTCTATTGCGCATCTGACAGTAGCTTCAGCACTGTCTATTGAGCCTAGTAAATCTAAAGCTATAGCTAAGTCAGAAAATCCTTCAGCGTTTGGCCTCACATCAACATTCGTTGACAATTCCTTGATTTTCATTAACTCGTCAAGTCCAGTTTTCAGGCTATCACCAGATCTTACTACACCGCAATGCTTCCACATGATATCTCGAACCGCACGTTGTAGTGGTCTTGCAAGCTCATCTCCTTTTTTTGTCAATCCATCCAATTCTTCATTTGCCTCTTTAATTATTTCTCTATTCCTTTTTTGAATATCAAGGTTTGAAGAAAATTTAGCAGCCTCTTCTCCAGAAATTTTACCAAAAACTAATATTTCAGCTAGAGAATTTCCACCTAAACGATTAGCGCCGTGAACACCAGAAGTACATTCTCCAGCAGCATAAAGCCCCTTCACGCTTGTACTATGCGATTCTGCATCTACAACGATACCTCCCATGCTGTAGTGCGCTGTAGGTGCTACTTCCATTGGTGATTTTGAGATATCTAGCATTTGAGATTCCATAAATTGGCGATACATGCGAGGTAACTTTTCTAAGATTTCATCTTTGCCAATGTGACTTACATCCAAGTATACTCCATTATTCTTAGTTCCACGACCTTCGAGAATTTCAGTATAGTTAGCTAAAGCTACTCGATCCCTGGTAGATAGCTCCATTCTTTCAGGATCATATTTTTTCATATAGCGTTCTCCCTCAGCATTGATTAAGTGTCCGCCTTCTCCCCTTACAGCTTCAGTAACTAAAGTTCCTGCCAAAGTTTCTGGATATACCATCCCTGTAGGATGAAACTGCACCATTTCCATATCAGCTAGGTGACATCCAGCTTGCAGTGCCAGCCTCATTGCATCACCTGTGTTTTCATCTCTGCGACTAGAGCTTCGTCTCCAAATTCGAGTGTGCCCACCTGCGGCTAAAATAACAGAATCAGCAAGATATACAGTTCTTTCTCCTGTAACTATATCAAAAGCAACAGCTCCGAAACACTGGTGCTCTCCATCTTGCTTATCTACTAAGAGCTTAGAGACATAGGTCATATCCTTGATTGGAATACTTAATTCTTCAACTTTTTCTAGCAAGGTGTTAAGGATTGCACGGCCAGTGTAGTCTCCTGCATAGCAGGTTCTTCGATAGGTGTGAGCTCCAAAATATCTTTGATCAGGCTTGCCTTCAGGCGTTTTAGCAAATGGAGTTCCCCATTTGATTAATTCATTAATTCTATTTGGAGCATCTTTAACCAAAATTTCAACAGTTTTTGGATCTGCCACATTATAGCCTTCTTGGTAAGTGTCTACAAAGTGTTGAATCCATGTGTCCTCAGGATCAACAGTACCTAAAACTGCGTTGATTCCACCTGCAGCTAAAGTAGTATGAGCATCGTTTCTAATTCTTTTACCGATTATAAGGACTTCTGACCCCTCTTCGTGGGCTGCTATTGCGGCACGTAAACCAGCTCCACCGGAGCCGATAACGAGCACATTACACGCATTAGTTCTGTAACCATTTTTCATAGTACCAAAAGTACTAGATTGTGCGATATAAGAGATAGGTTAAAATTGAAGATTACCCTATCCCAAAATAGGGATATCTTATTGCATCATATATTGCCCTAGAAATGGGTTTTCTTTTCCCTAACCCACCAGGAGTGACGCCTAAAAATAAATCAGCAAATATTTCACATAACTTTTCATCACGAGTGCCGTAGTAAACCATTCTCTCAGGTAATTTGAGAGCCATTAAGGCAAAAAATGATAAATCTCTTAATTCTTTGCCAAACACTTCGTTCCAGTCTCTATGGTATTGGTCTAAATGTTTTTGCGAATAATCACCGGTTTCCAAAGCCTTCTTAATGGTGTCAATTGCAATTTTACCTGCATGCATTCCATAGTATATCCCCTCACCAGAAAGTGGGGAAACCATGCCTGCTGAATCACCTACAAGTAGCGTATTGTCCATTGTCGTAGCTTTAATTGGTCCATCAAGAGGGAGGGGTGCACCTTTCACAGGTGGAATCTCTTGATCTTTTGGAAAATAGCCATCTTTTTTCAATAAATTTATGTAATCTTCCCATATCTCTTTGATTTTAATTGATTTGATTGTTCTATTATATCCTCCAAATCCAATATTCAATATTTCTTTTTTAGGAAAAACCCAACCGTATCCTTCAATACCGCCTGGTTTGAAATGAACGAGTAAAGAGCTATTCTTACTGTAGGTCTTATCTATGAATTCTTTACCAACATGTGGTTCCCACATAAGAGCAGTTCCCATTTGATTATCAGTCCAAGGCTTAATGTTTCTTTTTTCACGGATCATTGAGGCTAATTTATCACCAGGACCTGTAGCTCCAACGACCATCTTACTTTTGAAATCACCTTTTGAAGTTTTCACAGTTACTCCTCCATTAAATTCATAATTTTTGATTCTAGTTTGTGTCATAACTTCAGCTCCTACATCTCCTGCAGCCTCCAAAACTGCATTGTCAAACACTTCCCTAGTAATATTCCATGGAGTTCCTACAGGAAACTCATAGTCTATTTTGTATTTCATAGATGGCGAATACAAATTTACGTCTCTTGAAGGACATTCAATTATTGGTTTGATATACGGTTCTAACTCAGGTAGTTCATCAAATAGTCTAGCGGTTAGTAACCCCCCACATGCCTTATCTCTTGGAAATTTTGATTTATCTATAAGTAAAACTTTCATACCGGCTTTTGCAGCATAGAATGCAGTAGTAGATCCGGCTGGACCGCCTCCACACACGATTACGTCATACTCAGTCATTTTTGTCTACCCATTTTCGATAAGGCTCATGCGAATCATCCCAAGGGATGGATACGATAGCAGGCATTGAATAGGGGTGGTTTTTAACGATATACTTTTCTAGATCTTTAAATTTCTCTTCACTTGTTTTAATGAAAATTATGTGTTCAGTGTCGTCTTTTAGTTTTCCTTCCCAGGAGTATACAGTACGGACAGGCCAGAAGTTACAGCATGCGGCTAGCTTTTTTTCTACGCATTCTTTCGCGATTTGTTCAGAGGTTGCTTCGTCCGGAGCTGTGGTGTATACAGTAATGCCCATATTTATCGTGCATCTCGTGCATGTTTAAATAGCCCCCCTTTCGTAGTCGCGAACCCACAGGGGTAACCAGTGACTGATGAAGACATTCGTCCGAAAGAGGTAAAAAAATGGCAAATCCGTTATTCGTAACATACGAAGCTCCAAAAGAGCTATCAGAGAAAGCATACTTAGCAGCCGAAACAGCACGTGACGGCGGTAAAGTAAGAAAAGGTTCCAATGAAGTAACCAAATTGATTGAACGTGGTCAAGCAAAGCTAGTCGTTATGGCTTTAGATGTTGAACCACCTGAGATTCTAGCACATCTTCCAATGCTTTGTGAAGAAAAGCAAATCCCATACACCTATGTACCATCAAGAGATGAGCTTGGAAAAGCTGCAGGTTTGAAAGTAACCACAGCCGCAATAGCTATTACTGAAATAGGCAAAAAGAAAGGTTCGTTGGAAGAAGTAGTTAAAGCAATAGAAGCAGCTAAGAAATAAACATGGACGGAATCCCAGCACAAGTAGTTGAAGTTCTCGGTCGTACGGGAATGAGAGGCGAAGCCTCTTCCGTAAAAGTTCGTGTACTAGATGGAGATGATCGTGGGAGAATTATTAGAAGAAACGTTGTAGGTCCAGTAGATATTGGAGATCAACTTTTACTAATGGATTCATCAAGAGAAGCTAAAGCATTAGATAGGAGATAAAATGGCAGAAACTAAAACATGTTCATTTACAGGTAAACCAATCCCCCCAGGAACTGGTATGATGTATGTTAAGAAAACCGGGCAAGTCCTTTATTTCATAAATTCAAAAGCTAAAAAAAATTATGTAAAATTGAATAGAGTTCCAGCACGTACCCGTTGGACTGACGTAGCTCGAGCTAAGAGAAATCAATGAGTAATGAAACAACTTACGTAATGGTAAAACCAGACGGTGTACAACGTAGTTTAGTAGGTGAAATTATTCAACGTTTTGAAAGAAAAGGTTTACAATTGGTTGGTCTCAAGCAAGTTATTCCTAGCGAGGAGATTGCCAAGAAACACTATGAAGTTCATTCCGAAAGACCTTTTTTTACAGGATTAATAAAATTCATAACAAGTGGTCCAGTTGTTTGTATGGCTTGGTCAGGCCAGGAAGCAATTAGTGTAGCTCGGAATTTAATCGGCCCTACTAATGGCCGTGAAGCGGCACCAGGAACAATTCGTGGGGATTTTGGGATGGATATCGGTTTTAACATGATTCACGGTTCAGATGCAGCTGAAACAGCAGAATTTGAGCTTGGTTTGTGGTTCCCTGAAGGAATTAATGAATGGACTCAAGATAATCAATCTTGGGTTTACGAGTAACACAGGGCATCTTTTTTATTTCGTATAGAGATAGATAGTACGTGCAAAAAATTCAGGTAGCATTAATTGCATTAATTTTCTTGTCAACTGGCTGCCTCGATTCTTCGATTGATGAAGATGACATCTCACAGTATGAATGGTGGGAGGTCCCCTTAGAGAAAAGGCATCTTATGGATTTAAATTTCAGCTCATGGCGTTCAACTTTGCCCGAACAAGGAAGTTATGATTGGACAGGCCCTTCTGAGCATTATGTTGAAGTGGATTTACCAGCTTCTGAACAAGACGCAGGTTATCCGGAGCCAGCTGTCATGCACGTTGCACTCTGGATGCCAAATGTCGAGCCCGAAACTAAGGTTCCAGTTATTGCAACAATTCATCCGTACTACGAATTTGCAGGATCTAACCCTAATACAATACCAGATTTGGGTATTGGTCAGTGGGTTCTCGAAGAATTTGTTCCTCATGGTTATGCCTTGGCTCAAATCTCTACGTTTGGTTCGGGTAAGTCAACACATTGTCAAGATGTCAAAGGCTTAGGTGAACAGATAGGAATACAGGCAGCAGTAGATTGGTTAGGAAAGCAACCTTGGTCCAATGGAAATGTTGGTTTAATGGGTAAGTCATATGCAGGAACTACTAATTGGGAAGCAGCTCAGAATCCTTCACCTCATTTGAAGACAATTGTTCCAATCTCAGGTTCAATAGGAGTTCGAGAAATGTTTTACAGAAATGGTTCTAGTGAATCTAGAGCTATGTTATATGATGCCTTATACGAAGGGGCAACGGCTGGAGCAACCACAGATGATATGCGAATGTGTACTGACGATGCAATAGGTCCAGCTAGTCCTTGGACTACCTACGCTTTAGCAGAATATGGAGGAGATCAGTGGAATGATTATTGGGAAGAGAGATATCACTTGCAGGATGTGATTGATAACTATAACGGAAGTGTTTACATTGTTTGGGGATTACAAGATTGGAATGTCGATCCCTACCATGCATTTCCTACTTACAAGATGCTTCGTGAAGCAGGATTAAATGTTAAAGGAATTATGGGGCAATGGGGCCATAATTATCCAGATCAGCCTAATGTTCATGAAAATATGAGTAGTGGTTATGGTGCAGAGGCTTTTCCTAAAGTAACAAGAATGGATTGGTCAATAGAACTCTATAATTGGTTTAATTATTATCTCAAAGGAATAGGTCCAGAGCCAGAGTCTCAAGTTCAGATTCAAAGGAATGATGGTGAATGGCATGTTGAGGAAACGTGGCCGTCTAACGATATCGAATGGACAACACATGATGCGTCCGAGTGGGGTTCCCTAGGAATTGTCTCTTCATCTTCCTCTATTACTTTGACAAGTAATCCGCTTGAATCTGACTATCATATCTCAGGCCTTCCTACTTTTCACGCACAGGTAACTGCAAATTCATGTAATGGAGGTCAATTATTTGTTACAATGTCAGATGGCACAACTGGTTTGAGGTTAGGACATGCAACAATGGATTTGCGTTATAGGGATGGAGGTTATGAAGCAAAATCTGTAACTCCATTTTCTTCATATACTATGTTAATGCAATTTAATCCAATGGATGTTATAATTCCAGAAGGGCACACGATTCAATTAGAGATTACTGAATCGGGCGAGGATTATCTATCTTCAACTTGCGCTTCAGCAGGAATTACTTTGAATGGTGAATTACCATTATCTTTACCTTTAATTGATAGAGCGCCGTCAGATGGGCGCTGGTTTGAAGTTCCACCTTGGTGGGAAGAGTAACCAATAGGACACAGTTTTAATCCCATTTCTTATAGTGAAAAATAATGCCAAACCCAGCTGAAATTAATGTAGGCGTTATTCGCATTGAAGGCACTAACTGTGAAGAAGAATCTGCTGCAGCCTTTTCATCTTTAGGATGTAATGTAGAAAAGGTTCATCTGAAACAATTAGTTGGAGATGTGGCTAAATCTAATTGTAGAAATTTGATGGATTATGATGCACTTTATTTCCCCGGAGGCTTTAGTTCAGGAGACTACGTTAGAGCGGGAGCTATCTTTGCATCACGCATTAAATCAGGTCTTCAGTCTCAAGTCGACGAATACATAAATGAAGGAAGGCCAGTTCTTGGCGTTTGTAATGGATTTCAAATCCTAGTTGAAATGGGAGCATTGCCAGGTACAGAAACAGGAACTAGTAGTATCCCAGATGCGGTATTGCATACCAACGATTCTAGTCGTTTTGAGGCTCGGCACGTTCATCTCCGTGTAGAATCAGATTCACAAAGTATTTTTACTAAAAATTATAAAACAAATCAAGTTTTATCGATACCTAATGCTCACGCAGAAGGTAAGTTAATGATGAATCAGGAAAAGTTTGAGGAATTAGAAAGGAACAAACAAATTGCATTTAGATATTGCAGTCCTGATGGTAAGCTTAATCCAGGTTATCCTTGGAATCCTAATGGGGTTGCGCACGATATTGCAGGAATAACTAATCCTAAAGGTAATGTTTTAGGGATGATGCCACACCCTGAAAGAGTTTTTCATGGATGGCAACATAATGATTGGACTTCATCAGATATAAATCCAGATGGCCCTGGAGATGGCAGACCACTTTTCCAGGGAGTAGTTGATTTTCTTTGTCAGTAAATGAACTTGAAGTAGCGATTAAAGCAGCGATACGTGCTTCTGAAATAATAGCAGAAAATTATGGTAATTTCAAAGAATTAGATTTCAAATCAGATATTGATGTCGTGACTGAAGTTGATTTTAAGTGTGAAGAGGCAATAACTAAGATATTACAAGAGGAAACACCAGAGTATGGAATAATTGCAGAAGAAGGAACTAGTTTTCCAGGAGAGAAAGTATGGATAGTAGATCCTCTGGATGGAACTATTAATTTTTCTCATTCGTTTCCGTTGTTTGGACCTTCTATTGGATTGTGTAAAGGAAATGAAGTTTTAGTTGGCGTAATTGCAGATCCAATACGTAAAGAGTTATTCTATGCTTCTAAAGGAAATGGGGCTTTTTTGAATGATTTGTATAACAAAGGAGAACCTAAACGCTTACATGTTTCAAAAGTTAATAATATGAAACAAGCAATTGTAGCTTCGAGTCTTCCTTACAATAGAGATGGTGAATATTATGAGAAGATGGGTCGTAAATTTGTAGCTCTAGAAAAGGAAATTCAGTCCACAAGAAAATTAGGGATGGCTGCGTTAACCATGGCATATATTGCAGCAGGCAGATTAGAGGGATATATTGTCACAGGTGCAAAGTCTTGGGATATGGCAGGAGGAATAGCAATTCTAGAAGAAGCAGGTGGAAAAATTACAAATTACAAGGGTGAATCTTATTCCTTAGAAACTAAGGAATGGCTTGCTTCAAACGGGTATTTACATCAAAATTTTGTAGATATATACAAGAATTAATTAGGCCTGTTCTTTAGGTATTTATGACAAATCAATTTTACATGGAAATGAATGATGGCTACAAGATTCCAGTTGTAGGTTTAGGTACTTGGAAATCAGAACCAGGTGAATCAACATACAATGCAGTTTTAAATTCTATTAATGCAGGATACAAGCATATAGACACTGCAAGAGCTTATGATAATGAATCTGATGTAGGCAGGGCAATTAAAGATGCAAATATTGATAGAAAAAAATTGTTTATTACAACTAAATTATGGAATAAAGATCAAGGTTATGAAACGGCACTTGAGGCTTGCCAGAAAAGTTTGACAAGGCTGGATTGCGATTATATTGATTTATATCTTATTCATTGGCCTTTGAAAGATAAGAGAAACGATTCTTGGAGAGCCTTTATTGAATTACAAAAGAAAGGTTTATGTAAATCAATAGGAGTAAGTAATTTTACAATAGATAATTTGAGAGAAATCGAGGATAAGTTTGGCGTTTTGCCTGCAGTAAATCAAGTTGAATTCCACCCTTACCATTACCAGAAAGAATTACTAGATTTTTGCAATTCAAAGAATATCATAATTGAGGCTTACAGCCCATTAGTCCACGCCAAAAGAATGGATGAGCCCCGTTTGGTTTCAATTTCAGAGGAATTGGGTAAAACTCCAGCTCAAATATTGATTCGTTGGGCGATACAAAGGGGTATGGTTGTACTTCCTAAATCAGTTAATGAGAGTCGAATAATTGAAAACTTTGCAGTGTTTGATTTTGAAATTACAGATTCAGTAATGAAAAGGTTGGATGATTTGGATGAAAGGTATGTGACTTGCTGGGATCCACACAACCCTCCACCTTATGCGCCAGTATAAAGTAAGAAAGTTAGAGAAAAGTATAAAAAAAGGTAATCTTTACACAATATAGTGTATGCAAAATGCATATATATGCAAAATGCATACTTATTTATAGGTTTTGCTTCATGACGATAACATGCCTAAAATAGACTATACATCTATAAGAGTAACAAAAGAAGTTAGAAATCGTCTTCAAAAATATGTGGAAGACTGCTATTCAGACCTATCGATCAATTCAATGCTCCAAGTTCACATGGAGAATTTGAATGAAGGTCATGTTAAATTCCCAAAATACGGGATTTTTGTATGTCCAGAAAGTCAAAAGGAAAAGTTACGCAAGTCTATCAAAAATAAATCCAGTAGTAAGGTTGGAACTACTATTTCACTTACAGGAAGTTTACCCTCAGATCCATACACACGTACTGAATCAGATACGATGGGTCAAATGGAAGTTCCAGAATCAGCGTTGTGGGGTGCGAGTACCCAAAGAGCAGTTTTGAATTTTCCAGTTAGTGGTTTTCGTATGGCTCGTTCTTTCATCAGAGCCCTAGGTTTCATCAAAGCTGGTGCTGCAGAAGCTAATTTCGAATTAGGTGTTATAAATGAGGAAATGAAAAATGCAATAGTGGATGCTTCACTTGCCGTTGCTGAAGGAAGTTATGATGATCATTTTCCAGTAGATGTTTTCCAAACAGGTTCCGGAACATCCACCAATATGAATGCTAATGAGGTTATAGCTAATTTAGCATCAAAGTCACTAAAATCAAAAGTACACCCAAACGATCATGTAAATCAGGGCCAATCATCCAATGATGTAATTCCCTCAGCAATTCATCTTTCAGCTCTTTTAGATATTGAAGAATTACTCTGCCCATCTTTAGTTTCCCTTCAGAAATCTCTTGAAGACAAAGCCGATGAATTTATGCCAATAATAAAAACCGGAAGAACACATTTAATGGATGCAACTCCGATACGGTTGGGTCAGGAGTTTCAAGGTTATGCCGGTCTTATTGAGAGATCTCTTGATCGTTTGCTGTTAATTAAAGATGAATTATCTCTTCTAGCTTTAGGAGGCACTGCAGTTGGAACGGGAGTCAATACGCATTCTAAATTTTCTATGATGGCGTGCCAACACATAACAAAGTTTGCGGGCGTAGAAGTTTATGAAACTGATAATCATTTTCTTGCTCAATCTAGTTTGGATGGAGCTTTGACGGCAAGTTCTGCATTGAGAGGCTTGGCAGTGAACATGCAAAAGATTGCGAATGATATTAGATTCCTAGGCTCGGGCCCACGTGCGGGCATAGGTGAGCTTGCTCTTCCAGCAGTCCAGCCAGGGTCTTCAATCATGCCAGGTAAGGTCAATCCAGTAATTCCTGAAGCTGTGATTCAAGCTTCATCTCAGGTTTTAGCATGTGATACTGCCTTAGTTCAGGGGGCGCAGGGAGGATACTTTGAACTAAATACGATGATGCCATTTGTAGCACATAATCTTCTTCAGGCAATTTCATTGCTCTCTAATTCCTCAGAAATATTTGTTGAAAAATGTATAGAAGGACTAGAAGCTACAGATAATGGGCCTAAACTTTTGATGTCAGGCTTGATGTTAGCCACAACACTTGCACCAGTCATTGGTTATGAAAAAGCAGCTAAAATTGCCAAAGAGGCACATGCCGCCGGAAAAACTGTTCTTGAAACGGCTCTTGACTTAACAGATTTGTCTGAGGATGAGTTAGTTAAAATTTT
>CETW01188672.1_pt1 | contig 13308 bp, 9 predicted proteins | sample 361381 | NCBI WGS metagenome assembly CETW01 (sample SAMEA2620570, study PRJEB7988) | marine metagenome | isolation source: saline water (ENVO:00002010), including
CAGTCTCTTCACCTTCAGTCTCTTCACCTTCAGTCTCTTCACCTTCACATTCTTCATTATATTCGCTATCATCGTCAGTATAATCGTTTTCATCAATATCTAATTCTTCTATAGAATTTGTATAATCACTATCATCGTCAGAAGGTTCTTCAAGATCAGCATCATTAATAAAATTTTTATCATCTTCATTATATTCATCATCGTCGGATAGTTCGTCATCACTTGTATTACAATCATCAAAGCCTTCAAATAATAATTCATAATAGTTAGCATAATTAGATACATCAATGTCTTTAAAAGTTCCTGAAGATGATAATAAAATAAATATATCTCCAAAAAGTATTTTTTTATCAGAACTATCTTCATCATCAATAAAATCACTCATACCCGAAGGTGGTAGATCATGTTTATTTTCAAATCCTGCGTGACCATCGCACCATCCATAACAGGTTATCTCAGAATCACCATTTACTTTCCATCGATATAATTCTTTGAGTTCTCCATCCCCCTTTGATATACTATTCTTATTCAAATGTTTAAGGATATTCTTTTTATTTATTTTTGTATTGATAGTGATGTCGTTCATCGTCCCATCATAATTAATTCGAATTAGTTTCATATTATTTATTATTATTTATTATTATTTATTATTATTTATTATTATTTATTATTATTATTTATTATTTAGTAATCCTTAAATATATAATCAATAAAAATATATTTGATAAAATATATGGACTACGAATTTAAAAAAAAGCACGAATACAATAAAAGATTAATTGAATCAACAAATATTAAACAAAAGTATAAAGACAGAATACCGATCATAGTTGAAAAATATAAAGACTCAAAATTACCAAATATTGATAAATGTAAGTATCTTGTTCCCGAAGATATGAGTCTTGGACAGTTTATCTATGTCATACGTAAAAGGATTAAACTAGACGCTGATCAAGCATTATTTGTAACAGTCAATGGGGTTCTTGGTGGATCATCTACAACTATATCAGAATTATATGATAGTTATAAGGATGATGATGGGTTTTTATACGTTGTTTATACAAGTGAAAATACATTTGGTTAACTACTTATAAGTAAACTGTAAATATTCATTATAATTATGTTTTCTTTCATACAATTTTCAAAATCGAAGGGTGAAAATTTATATGATATACGACTTCCGTTATCAAAAAAAGATAAAATTATAAATGATAATAATCTATGTTTTAAGTTCCATGAAAAAGTATATTTCTTAAATAATGTAATTATAAAAATAAATCCAGATGGTATATTTTTTAATTATGAAAACGATATTAGCATCCATGTAAATGATGAATTTATTGTTCGCGAATATGAAACACTAAGTTGTCCTAAATTTAGTTTTTATGAATCGGATGTAGAAGAGGAGTATAAATTATATGAAAATGGAAATTCAAGTATAAAATTAAAGGAATATCCTGATTATTTTACATTTGAAATGATTTCACCCAATGGTTTAAAAATATAAATCTAACTATAACTATATAAAATTAATGAAGATATTCTTTCTATCCCTTTTAAATATACTTACATACGTACTTAGTGGAGATGTAAATTGTGAAAATTGTTTACAAAGACAACGTATCGGTGAAAACATTGACTGTAGTTTTCAATGTCATGGAAATTATCCAAGTCATCAAATTATCGAAGATGAATGTCCTAATATATTATGTAATAATTATTGTCAATATGGTTATCATATTGATGAAAATAATTGTCAGACATGTCATTGTGTTGAAGTCATCCCACTAAATGAAGGTAATGAATGTCCCGTTCAACAACCATCATGTGACCACTACAATTTTATCTGTCCAAAAATAACAGAAATTACAACTTGTAATGAGGGTGGTATTGATGGATTCACCACATTTCAGTTATCAGTTATTGTGAAACCAAATGTAGATGTGAAGAATATATATGCTATTTACGGTGGTATGGATATTATGTTACATGTGCCCAGAGCATATCAAAGTTCTATAAATTATGGAAGTAATATAGGAGGGGTTAATCCTTTTTTTATAGATTCATTCCCTGATACAAGATATGATTCATGGTTAACAATTGGATTAAATGATGGTAATCTTGATAATAAATTATCTTCAATTGGTATTGATTTTAATCATTGGAGCGAAACAAATGATCTAGAGGCATCGAATGGTGCTGTTTTTGTAATGGATCCTGAAGAAGTAATCGTCCCTGGTAACGAATATTTGATTGCTCAATTAACAGTAAGGGAAGATAGTAATCCAACAGCAGTATTCAATATTCAAGGGAAACAGACAGGAATATTTTCTGACGCATGGAGTGAAAGTAATGTAAGGTTTCCTTTAATATCCCCTCAAAATCATGAAAGAATACCTCGTAATTGTATTATATGGTATAATGGATGTAATACCTGTATGGTAAATGAGGGTCATATAGGACCATGTACAGATATGTTTTGTATCGCAGAAGACCCTGTTCGATGTTTAAGATATGATAATAATGGTCATTAATATCCAAAGTCTGAATAATTAATTTATTATTATAATATATAGATGAACAAAGTATATTTGTGTATATTTTTAATGGTTTGTACTATTTATTTATTTAATAAACATTATATCAAGGAAAAGAGTATACTATTGAAAGATCATATGGAAGGAAAAGAAGACGTTGTGGACTGTGAAAGAAGACCCATCGAATCTGACTATAAGAAAGCATGGACTGAAGAAAATATTTCTAAGAATACAAAATATTATACATCAGATATAAAAGATGAAAAAACCGATGTTGGAAAATTCTTTAATAAAAATAAGGAATTTGTTGATATAACTTCATACAAATCAAATGATATAATTCCCGATAAATGTTTTTTTGAAAATGGAGAATTAAATTGTCAGTTTAATAATAGACTTCAAAATATACCACCAACCCTTATTGAGCAACCCGATTCAAACCCTGTTCTATTAAGTATAGGGGATGATAAAAATATAAATACAAACCTCGTATCCGCGGATGTATATACATTCGAAGGAAATACCTATAATGTGTGGGAATATGGTCAAGAAGAAGGACAGAAGGGATATAACAATGATTCGTCACCATTAGATATTCTTGATATGAAAAAGAACTATGCTTTATAAATACAATTTGTATTAATGGGTAAACCATATTTTAAACACCATTCTTTGGCATTTTTGATTTGAGTTTTTGTAGGTTTATTATCTTCTTCTGTTTCTGTATTTAATATTATTTCACGAATTGTTCTTATTTGTTGTTCAACAAATATATCATTGTAGTCTAATATCTCATTGATAAAGTTTTCAGGAACATCAATAATAATATCACCGTTATAATTTTTATACATTAATTCAATAATATCACGGTTACACCCCGAAAAACCTTCACAGATAATATATTTTTCAGAATTTGATAAACGACTCGTAATTGGTTTATAGATATTGATTTTATGATAACATATATAGAGTATATATAGAAGTTGTATCGTTTTATAATTGAATAAATCAAAAAATTTAATAATAAATGAACCACCCTTTTTTTGTATATTAAGTGCTATATATATTTCAGAAAATAAAAGTCTATATGAATCAGACTCTTGAGAATTATAATTACTCGAATAATCAAATCCCCCATCCGCTGTAACAAGATTACATAATTCACCACCAAATGAACTTATAAAATCTTCCGTATTATCAATTTTATAAATATCACCGGTATTGTCAAGACCATACGATAATATATTCTTTTTATTATTTATAATTTGTTGATTCCAGAAAGGGATCCTTTTATCAGTTTTTGAGATTAAAGTTATACCGCGGACAGTCACGTTTGTAGTATCATTAATACAATGGATAAAACCCCCTGGTCCTTCTGCAATACATCCAGCGGTCCCTTCATTCTCTAATTTAATAATATCTTTTAATATTTCATATATCTTAAAATATGATCGACTCACAGGAGTTACATTACATATATTTCGATTTTTTCTTGAAGATGTATATATATATTCATATTGATTTACTTTTTTTTTCGCTTTTTCCCATTTCTTAGAAGGTATCTTATCAATTTCACATTTTATTTCCATGAGTTCTTTTTTTTTATCATAGTTGATTTCTTCAAATGATTCCTTTAATTTAAAGTATTTTTTATGCCCACTATTTATAATATAGTTTTTCATACATTTAAAGGTCATCTTTATTTTAAGTAGTATTAAGATACTTTTTGAAATATAAAGTAATTGTTAAAGGAACTCAATAGTTCCATAGGATTCTTAGAATATGAATTATATATATCTTTGGCGGGCGAATATTTACCATTAAAATCGGGGTCTGTTTTTTCTATTTCGGGTATTTTATTAATAATATTCTTAAAATATCCTATATTCTGTTTATCAAAGTTATCCTTCTTAAATATCGATGAATATTTCCTATTTACAGATAATGGAACAACGGGTTTAAAACCATTCTCATCCATAACTTTAATGAAGAAATCAAAATTTACAAGATATTCAGGGATCGTTTGACCGATCGAATCCATATACACATCGATTACTTGACCAAACATGTTTCCTTCTTCTTCTTCAGTATAATCAAAAGTATTAATACTATATTTCTTTTCTATTTTATAGACAATATTCCCTTTTTCATCTTGAAACATAATTTTTTCACGAAAATCTTTCATATCGTGATCAACTGCCTCTATTTCACTTTCTTCAGATGTTTCTTCTTCAGAATCTTCTTCTTCAGATATTTCTTCTTCAGATATATCAGGATATTTTTCTTCAAGTATTTTAAAATGGTCGAATATCTTTTTACCATCATAACATGTACCGATAAAATACCCTCCCTTTTTAATATTTTCTTTCAGATTTCGAATAAATCCATTAAATGTTTGTTGTGATTGAAAGTAATAATGCATTGAAAATTGTGAACTCACAATGTCAAAACCTTTCTCTCCAATTCCAAAATATTTCTGTCTTATTTCCATATATTTTTTAGGGATGGGTGTTTCTTTTCCATAGATAATATTGGTCATAATTTCACAGTGTTCTTTATCTTCTTTAGTTGATTCTTCGATTTCACAATATTCGTTATTCTTTATATTTTTACTAGTATCTCCTCTTACAATCACAGGTTTACATTCTTTATTATTAATTTTATAAAACCGTTTACATGCTTCATTAATATTTGAAGATATATCAATCGCAAATAGGAACGATACATTATGTGTTTCTAAATATTTTTGAATATCACCACCACGTCCTATAGAAAGATCCATTACTTTTAATTTTCCTCGGATTGAAGAACATACTCCAGAAATTAATCGCGATTTAATATAATTATGAAACCTTCGAAGTGAATATGAATGTATTAATAAGTCATCGTCTCGTTCAATATAATATAACCCACTATCGATGATTGAACTATCTCCTTTGATAATATCTCCACCAGTAATCATCGATTCGGTGATTGGGTCTTTTATAGTTTTCCAAATATTATTTGCCGGTATAAAATATTGTGGTTTTAGTTTATCTTTCCTTACTCGAATTGGTTCCCAATACATTCCATTTTCAGCATTGGGATTAAATCTCATTTCAACAAGATCACCATCTTTTATTTCTGTCTTTTCAAAATTATCACATAACATCTTACCATTAACCAACGGTATATTTGTTTCATTAAATTTCTCATCTTCTTCTGAATTATGGTTAAATTTTTGAATAGTATCCTTGGATTTCTGAAAATTTTCCATAATTTTCATACAATAATTAATATTCTTATCATCAATTTCTTTATAACCAACATAAAGTTCAACTGTTTTATATTCTTCTAAATTCCTTTTACCATCATCTTTATTAACATAATTTTGAATCACTTCTTTTATTTGTCCTTTATGAATATCGGTTTTAACTTTCACCTGAAAATCAATTGTATTTTCCTTTGATTCCTTCCATTTATAGTTATATTCCCATGTACCATATATCTTAATGGAATTTACATTTTCAACTGTCCCGCGAACAGATAACCGTGTAGGGAGATAAATAAGACCATCGATACGGTATGGAAAGTGTCCTTCTTTGTTTTTTTTAAGAATACTTCGCGATGATTTGAATATTTGTATGTATTTATCTTTTCCTATATTTTTAGGGTCTATTTTTTCCTCCACAGATTCACTTTGATAACCAAATTCATATGTTTTCAAACGTATTTCAATAGGATTTTCTCTAGTTTTTACTGGTGCCCAGGAGGGAAGGTTTGTTTTTCCCTTCATTTCAACCGTTTTCATAAAATGTTCTAAGATATATTTCCGTGAACGATTATCATCGGGATCTCTAGTAATGAAAGGTAATGTATGTGCTTCTTTAGGAATACCGATCCCTTTAATATCACACCAATATACATCGAAAATCATATACAGTTTGATTGGTTCATTAAATTTATCCTTTGTAATATATTCTCCATCAAATAACCATTTCCCTTCAATATTTCCAAATGAACAACCCGTATCAATAACTTCTTTCTTGGAATTGATTAAGTATCCGGAACCATCGATTATAAATAATTCATATCTATCGCCATCTGCCTTTTCTGTAACCGCAAAATCAACCAAAATTGAACCCGGATTATTAATATCAATACCACCTTTATTTAACGTAATTGGTTGAGGACCAATAAATGTAAAATATTTTGCTTTTTGTTTTGTTAATTTACGATATTCAAAGACAATATCTTCCTTCAGTTTATATGATAATAGTTTATCCGTATCATATATAATCAATGATAAATTGTTAACAGTTTCTTCTAATGTTTCAAATATAGTCGTTAATAAATCATTTTCTAATTGTTGACCACCTCCTTTTAAAGATTTGGATTCAGGAACATCGCCTTTATCTTGTTCTATAAACGGTCTTTCACCTAGTTCTGTAATTTTATCATCTGTAATTGAATAGTATCCACCGAATAAATATTCTAACGGTACATATAATTCATGTGTAGTCCCTATTGGTGGATGAAGTGTTACTTTTGCTTCTGATTTAATAAATTTATTCGTCTTTTCATCAATTTCTTCACTAATATCCGATATGACTGCCGGGTATATATTTCTCTTCGAATATTCAATCAGAGTATTAAATACTTTCATATCGATCTTATTTTCTGTAAAATATTTTTCTTTTATCAGAGTTGATTTACCTAGTAATATACGATATTCATCATATGAATATTTTTTAGAAGAGTCATTGAAATTTATAAATAATGTTGGATTTTTATCTCCATCATATCGAGGACTTTCTCCATATTCATATATTGGGTCATCCGAGCTATATTTTTCCTCAAATAATTCTGTATTAATCCCTACATTAAGAGGATCATATATATTATTTTGGTGGTAATTTGGTATATACTTTTCCTTATCTTTGATATAATTGTTATATAGTCCATCAACCGCGGAAATACCACTCTTTTTACCTTTTTTCCATCCTACAAATTCGATTTCAATCTCATATGTTTCTGTGTTATTCAATATATTTGCTTTTTTAAAAGATTTTTGAAAATCATATTTCCCTTTAAGATATTTCGTTGATTTAAGAATTGTTAAATCAATTCGAAATAGATTGTTACTTGTTAGAAAACTAAATCGTTTTTTATAACGATAATGTTTCCCTTTATTTTCATAATCTTGATTAAATGATCGAACAAAATAATGTGTCGTATCTAATACATTTTCAGTCTTTACTTTCAAACGAACATTATAATCTTCATCTTTTAAAACAGGTTTATCTTTTAAAAACTTTTTTTGCATGTATTCGATATTAGTTATATCCTTGAGTGTCCCTTCTTTACAATATTTTTTTATATCATCTAATCCATGGATCGTTGCCCTCACATTTCCTGGTTTTCCACGATATTCAGTAGTTATATCTAAATCAATTGTTTCAGAATATTTTTTATATGTGTCTCTACATTCATCAAGGACACGTAGAAAAACACTTTTATCAACAGGGTTCTTATATGGACTGGATCCAAATATAAGTTCCAATTCATTCTCATTATCAACAAGGGGGAGTTTTAGATAATCTAAAACTTCTGTCAGGTTTTTAGTAAATAATTTCATTATTATAATAGTGAGTATTTTTTTTTTTAAATAAACATTAATTCAAATTTAAAAAAAAACAAAATTCAAAGGATAATTAAGGATATTAAAAGAATATTTTAAGAAGATTGAATATAATAGAGGGATAAATCATCATACAATTCCTTTTTAAGTTTTTTTTTATCGCCATTTTTGATTTGAATATCATTTTTGATACACATCTCTTCGAGTTCCTTTACCTTATATTTTGATAATGGTTTTAGTTCTGATTTAAAAATCATTATATTTGTATCCTGAACAATTATATCAGGTAGTTCACTAATGGGGTGATAAATTGTATTTTCTGTTACAGTAATGTCTTCAAGGTGATGCCAAGAGTTATTCCTATATCCACAAAAGATCATTGGATAATCCATAAAACTTGTTTTATAAAATTTATTATCTTTTTCATTATAAATGACGATATGTATCTTATACAATTCATTCATATATAAAATAGATGAAAGGTGGTTCTTAGACTGAAGTCCATTCTGGATTAATTTTGGATGAAAAAGTCGATTGAACCTTTCATCTTTTGTAACATTATCGGCAATTTTTAATTTCTTATTGACTATATAGTTTTCCCGTTGTTGTTTTTGGATTGTATTATATTCATGGTCATTAAAGGAAATAATTATTTCACAAATATCTTTCGCACCTTCTTTTTCAATTGATATATTTTCACCCTCAGTATATTTTGTAATACGTATCTTTTTTGTATATTTATTATTATTGTTTTTATGTTCCTTAATTAATTCCATAATATATATAGTATATATGATGATATTTTAAATAGTAATCAAATTTTATATTTTTTAGATTGAGTAATGATATATTTTTCTTTCTCCGTAAATTGATCGATTGTTATAATATCAAAAATACCTTTAGTTTCTTTCTTTTTATTCTCTTTTAATAATCCTTCAATTTCTTTTTCAATCACTTGTTTCTCACTAATATTTATATTAAAATCATCATCTTCAATTTCATTTCTTAATTTGTAATAGAGTTTATCAATCACTTCAACTTCGATTGTATTGAGATTTAAAAAAATACCATTTGAATTATTTGTATGTGGACAACCGTGAAAATTTACAATATCTAGATAGTTCCGATGATTCGAGATTTTTGTAATGTTTTCATATATATATTTTCTTTTTATATCTAAATCTATATCATCCATTGTTGATAAATATATGTATATAAATAAATGTGATATTTATATACGATATATAACTTACATTATTCGCTTAATTTCGCAATAATCTGGATTTTTTCAGAACGATATTTAACCCTTGAACCAACAACGATAACATTTAATTTCTGACCAATATGAATATCATCAAAATTATGAATGCTTGCTTCAAAATATTCTTTAGGGATCATTATTACTATAGGACTTTCATCTGCTGAATCCCCGTCGGATAACTTTATATAGGAAACAACACCCATTTTATTAATATTGGATACGTATGATTCGATAACATCCCCTTCAGTTGGTGAAATGACGTCCGCTTTGTATCGAATAGAATATGTGACGGAACTAATATTATCATTTACAACAATCTTACCCATACTTTTATGAATGATTTTAACAGAATCTTTGATTATATAACCATCTTCATAACATAAACCCTCGATTTGTTCTTTTAGATTATCTTTAATAACATTATCTATATTTTTATTAACCTGACTCGCATTTACAAACAGGTTTGTAGTGAGTAATTGTTCATTAATGTATGTTGGTTTGCTCATTTAATATATTATATACAAGGTTTTTTTAAATAATTCAAATTTTTAAAGAGATTTCGCAAACTTAAATAAAAATGTATCATAACTAAAATATTTTAAAGCACTTCTTGACGATAACTCATACATTTTAGTAATGAAATCTTTTGTTATTATTTTTTGTTTCCCAATACCACGTAGTTCTTTATATAAATATTTTGTTATATCGACCTGATTACCTTCTTTCTTGAGGTTATCAAACTCCTTTTTTATTTTTTTTGTTTTTGTTTTATTTACATTCGCGAGTAATGTTTTCAGCATAAGTTGAATGTATTTCTCATGATTTTGACTAAAATTAATCATAAATTCTTGAAGTAATGAAAGCATCGGAAACCCCTTGTCTCCCACAACTTTACCAGGTTCATTATCATAAATCTTATACTTTTCATCGACAATTTTAAATACATGTTTTTTTCTATCTTCTTTGAATGAATATCCCCATATTCTTCCAGTTTTAAACATACCTTTTAACCCCTTGTTTTGGAGGATATTATTCTTCAACAAACCGATACCAACTTCATCTAAATATTTCCAATTTCCATCATATTCGTAATAATCAAAGTTATTAAAAATATCCTGTAGTTTATTATATTTTTCCGGATTACATAAGTAAAATCCGACAACTTTCCCTCTTTTCTCAAAACCATAGTACTGGTCATTATCGTTATATATTAAATTATTTTTAAAATAATCAAATATTTCTCTATCATATTCGTCTTGTATTTTCTTTTCACCCGAAGAAATATAACCACAGAGAATTTCCTTTAATAATACAACTTTATCATCATAAGGTAAACTATCAATATAATAATTCCGTATATGCTTACTATTTAATTCACTAATAATATTTCCATAAATATTCATATCTTGGTCTAAATTATTTCCATATAAATTCTTAATGTTTTGATATACTTCATTATAGGATGATTCACAATGGAAAGTATCTTTAAATTCAACTTTAATACTTTCAAAAATATCATTATAATTTTCATTCATAGGACCACTTTTACCATATCGATATGAAAAGGGAACTAATTCATCATTAATATTGTTTGGTTGAAATAAAAATATATCATTAATATTTACAATATATCCTGGTGTATTATTTCTATTCCATATAATTTTCTTATCATCACATATATCGTCTAATGAATGTTCAATGATACGGTCATCAGTATCAATTACTTCTTTAATGCGTTGTTTTAATTCATCATCGGTATACATTTCATACAATTCAAAGAGTTCTTTAACAATTGAATATATTTCATTAATACTCTCAGAAATATCAATGATTGAAAATGTATCGTCGATAATATTCTCGGGGTTTTCTAATGCTTTATATTTTTTCATATCTGAATGAATATTAATCTCACATCCATTATTCCCATCTGTTGGACCTGAAAATGAACATAATTTTGTGTATTCTTTATCATTAATATCAACATCAACAGACTTACCCCATGTAGTCCTCATCGCTATATTTTTTAAATCATTAATGTAGTTAATATCTTTATTCAGAAAAGCATCGACAGCATTTCTTTTGAGTATTTTCTCTACAACACCAATTTCGGATGCTTTTTTTTCCGCAATACGGTATGTATTTGTATCAATTGACTCGTGTTCGTAATTAACCATGGATGTATGTAGATAAACAGTGACATTTTGTTTTTCTTTAGGATGATAACTATGAGAACAATACCTTATCCCACGACCAATGATCTGTTCTATCTTATATAAATGATACCATGGATCAAGCACATGGACCTCTCTAATATTTTTAAAGTCCATTCCTTCACTGGTTACACTATTTCCAAGTATTACTTTTATATTTTCACCATTTAAGTTATTGTAATGAAGGGAATCTTTTCTTTCCTTTTCATTATTTGGAGATAAACTTTTATCACCCGTCAATACAATATATTTTGCTTTTTTCTTATTTTCTTTTGTAATAGGTTTTAAATTATATCCAATGGGAGTTATTTTTGTAGGGGAATCGAGAATATTCCCACCACTATATTTCTCGAATCCGATATGTTCCAAAGCAATTGCCATGGGGAGAATACCGGAAAATATATAATCAGAATAAATAAATATAATTCCTTCTGTTGTATGTTTTAACATATTTTCTAAAATAGTATGGATCTTAGTTGAATAAGACTTTATATTTTCATAGGATAATATTTGATTTTCCCCATCGATATACTTACATTTTTTAGATTTATTACTTATTTTTACATCAAATGTTTTTTCAAAGCCACGTTGACCAAAATTATTTTTAAAATTATAATCATCTCCATTAGTATAGTAAACAACATTCGATATTTGAGTACCAATATTTCGATTTGATAAATTGATAGTATTACTTTCTTCTTCTCTTATCCCATCGATAAATCTCTCATATATATTCTTCTGATGATTTTTCATTAAAGACCCATACATTTTCATAAACTTAAAACTCTCTTCATTATCGATTCTTTCACTATGAAATAAAGTATATTTTGGGTATTGTAGATAGTTTATTTTAGGATTATAATCACCACCAATACAGTTTTTATCACTATTAATATCGGGATAAAAACGTATAGGGAATGAAATAGGATTTTCCCCTCTTAAATATGAAAAATATCCGGTTGTTTTTTTATTTAATATTTTTATCCCATCCTCTGTTAATTTATCATCTTCAAAAACATCTTCTTTTTTTATCGTTGGACGTCCATCATTTTTTAAAAGTAAATTTAATAACCATATTATTTCTGATGACTTATTAAACATAGGTGTTGCGGATAATAAAATAATTCTCATACCCTTACTATAACGGATGACTTTTTCAATTATATCTTTTGATTTCTTATCGATTTGAATACTATTTAAAATTTGTTCACTTACTGTTTCTTCACTACCATCTTTATCACGAACAGTATATTCGTTATTTTTTTCTTTCTTAACTATATATACAATTACCCCTTTCTCTTGATTAAATACTTCTTCACCCTTTTTAAATTTTTTATTCTTATCTTTTTCCTTTATTTCATTTTCCTCACGTAAATTATGTATCTCATCAATAATAAGTACTCGGTGGGAATAGTTTTTATCTATGATTCTTCTTTCGAGTTCTTCCTTTTCATCAGGACTTAGAATGCGATTGCCAATTTCATTTTTTATAAGTTTTTCAACACTATTCGCAAATGCTAAATAACCATAAAAATCATAATATTTTCTGATAAGGTTCTTAACATCTCTTTTCCCAATATTCCCTTTTTTATCTTTTATAACCACATCTTCTAAACTATCACCTGAACATTGTTGTGAACCTTTTGATGGATCATATATTGTATTCTCCCATCCTCCACG
>CETW01021939.1_pt1 | contig 13265 bp, 13 predicted proteins | sample 361381 | NCBI WGS metagenome assembly CETW01 (sample SAMEA2620570, study PRJEB7988) | marine metagenome | isolation source: saline water (ENVO:00002010), including
GTACAGTGATAGCCTCTATAAATCTTTACTAAGTTATGACTTTCGCTTTAGTTGACTGCAATAGCTTTTATGCATCATGCGAAAGAATATTCAGACCAGACATAAAAAAACGTCCTGTAGTGGTTTTATCAAATAATGATGGTTGTGTGGTTGCGCTATCAAAAGAAGCTAAGCAATTGGGAATAAAAATGTGTGAACCTTGGTTCAAAATAGAAAAAGCATTTTTGAAGAAAGGTGGTGTTGCCTTCTCTTCAAATTATGAACTATATGCTGATGTGTCATCTAGAGTAATGCAAACCTTGGAACATTTATCTCCCAAAGTAGAAATTTATAGTATAGATGAAGCATTCTTAGATCTTACAGGACTAAGAAATTATGAAGAGTTTGGATATCAATGCAGAGAAACTATAGACCAGTGGGTTGGAGTGCCAGTTTGTGTTGGTATAGGGCCAACAAAGACTTTAGCAAAAGTAGCAAACTACGGTGCCAAACACTACCCTGCAACTAATGGTGTTGTTGACCTGACAGATAAGAATAGACGAGAAAGGTTAATGTCCTTAATGCCTGTGAGAGAAGTATGGGGTGTTGGCAGCAGGATTAATAAGAAGCTAAAAAGTTTAGGTATAGAAACCGCCCTTGATTTAGCAGAGGTAGATACTAAGGTAATAAAAAGAAAATTTAGTAGTGTTCTTGAAAGAACAGTAATGGAGTTGCAAGGATATCCCTGCATAAAATTAGAACAACAACCTAAAACAAAGAAACAAATAGTTGTAAGCAGAACATTCAGCAGGAAGGTTAATGATCTTGAATCTCTCAACGAAGCCGTGAGTGATTATGCATCTCGTGCATGTGAAAAACTAAGAAGAGAAGATCAATACTGTAAGATGGTTTCTGTTTTCATGAGGACCAATTATTTTCGAAAGCAAGACAAGCAATACCATGGATTTAGGAGCTATAACTTATTTTCTCCAACAAATGATACAAGAGATATCTTAAATATCACCAGACAACTGACCAAACAAATCTTCAAAACTAACATAAACTTTATAAAGGCAGGTGTAATGCTCAGTGACTTTTATGACGAAGGTGTTTATCAAGGAGACTTATTTAGAACTGTAGATAAAAGGGTCAGCAGTAAAGAGTTAATGATGACAATAGATAAAATAAATTCTTCTGGAGTTGGAAGAGTTACTTTTGCCTCCCAAGGGATTAAAAAAAAATGGTCAATGAGGAGATTATTAAAGTCACCAAGATACCTTACTAATTGGAAAGAAATGCCAGTTGTAAAATAGAATTAAATTCCACTATGAAACCTAAAGAGATTATCCTTTTTATTTATAAAGTCAGACTCTACAAGGGATAATTCTTTTAGTCTATCAGACCAATCTTCATCAAATATATCTGAAAAGATTTCTAAATAAAGATCACAATGACGGGCCTCAGCTTTGTAAAGTCTAGAATAGAAATTACTTAGAGAAGATGGTAAGTGTGATTTTAAAGCGTGAAACCTTTCACATGATCTTGCTTCTATCAAGGAACAGATAATCAAAGTGTCTTTAAGTTTGTTAGGTTCTAATTTTGAGGACTCTTCATAAAGAGTCTGAGCGTACTTACCTGACTTTAAATTTCTATATTTATAGCCGTGCCTTTCAATCAGTTTGAGTACTTGCTCAAAATGAAGAAGTTCTTCTCTTGCTAGAGGAGAGAGAGTTTTAGCTAAATTATAATGAGGGTACTTGTGCACTAAGGATATAGCTGATGTTGCTGCCTTTTTTTCACAATGTGCATGATCAATTAAAAGTATTTCAATAGAGTCTAGCGCTCTATCTATCCAGGCTTTTGGTGTTGGAGAACTAAGTATAGTTTCCCAAGTTTCAGACATTAAAATATCTTTCGACCTTGAAGTAACGTTGGTAATGCGCTTCAGATAACTCAAAAAGCTCTTCTTCCATAATTCTTTTGAGTTCTGACAAGTTAGAGACGCTATCATTAATTAGATTAAAACCAAAATCCTTAGGGTCTTGAATTGATTCACTGCCTGATCTTAATAAATCAAATACCCAGCAAAGGGGATCGTTGTCTTGGTCAAACCTAACTTTGAAATGCTTTAATTTTTGTTTTAACAACGTCGCATCAAAAACTTCTATCTTAGATTCCATGATTAAGATCTTTAATGCCTCAAGTCGATCTAATACTGCTCTTTTTTCAGAATCATCAAAGGAATTCCATTCAATCACTTCATATTGAAAACGTTTACAGCCCCTACAAACTTCATCGCCAAATACGGTGGAGCAGATTCCTACACAAGGAGTTTTTACAGACTTTCTCATTGGACCTTATGATATATCTATGTAATTTCAACGCAACTTTAAATTAAAGAATGTGTTAAAATGCGCATTCTTGGAGACTTCCTGACGAACAAAATGCTTAATAGTTATAAAGAACATGTAGAAGAAAGAGCGCAGCAAGGCATACCACCTCTACCTTTAAATGCTGAGCAAGTTTCAGAACTTGTCGAACTGCTTAAGTCACCTCCCAGTGGTGAAGAGGAATATATTCTTAATCTAATAACTAATAGGACTCCTGCAGGAGTAGATCCAGCCGCTTATGTCAAAGCTGCTTTTCTGACGGCAATTGCTAAAGAAGAAACGCATTCGCCTTTAATAAATAAACATCACGCAACTGAACTACTTGGAACAATGTTGGGTGGTTACAATGTTGAATCACTCATAGGCTTGTTAGAAGATGAAGAAGTAGGTTCGATTGCGGCTGAAGGTTTAAGTAAAACTCTTTTAATGTTTAACGCCAAACACGATGTAATTGAATTAGCAAAGAGTAATAAGAATGCTCAAAGAGTAGTTGATTCATGGGCAGGGGCTGAGTGGTTTAATAACAAACCAAAATTACCTGAAATGATAAAAGCAATTGTCTTTCGAGTAGATGGCGAAATAAACACTGATGATTTCTCGCCAGCACAGGACGCACCATCCAGGCCGGATATACCTCTTCATGCTCTTGCAATGTTAAAAAAGACTTTTCAAGATCCAATAGGAACAATCAATAAGCTTAAGGAATCAGGACTACCAGTTGTATTTGTTGGGGATGTGGTTGGAACGGGTTCATCAAGGAAGTCAGCTACAAATTCTCTTCTATGGCATATAGGTGAAGACATACCTTTTATCCCCAATAAAAAACAGGCAGGTATCTGCATTGGAGGTAAGATTGCTCCAATTTTCTTTAATACATTAGAGGATTCCGGTGCTTTAGCTTTTGAATGTGACGTTAGTGAGATGAATCTGGGTGATGTTATAGAAATTTATCCTTATGAACAAAAGGTTGTCAACGCCGAAACTCGAGATGTTATATGTAACTATGAGTACAAGTCTAATACTCTGCTAGATGGAGTGAGAGCAGGAGGAAGAATCCCTCTCATAATAGGAAGGAGTCTTACTGATGAAACTAGGGAAATTTTAAAATTAGATTCATCTAAAGAGTTTACTCGTCCTGAAGAGGCAGAGAAGAGTGACAAAGGATACACCTTAGCTCAAAAAATGGTTGGAAAAGCATGTGGAGTTGAAGGCATCAGACCAGGAATATACTGTGAACCGAGGATGTCTACGGTAGGTAGTCAAGACACAACAGGACCAATGACAAGAGATGAGCTAAAAGAATTAGCTTGTCTTGGATTCAATTCAGACCTCGTGATGCAATCTTTTTGTCATACCGCAGCTTATCCTCTTCCTAAAGATGTTGAAATGCAACATACACTCCCTGAATTTATACAAACTAGAGGCGGAGTTGCTCTAAAACCAGGAGACGGAATTATTCATTCTTGGCTTAATAGGATGCTATTACCAGACATGGTGGGTACGGGTGGAGATTCTCATACTAGATTCCCTTTAGGTATAAGTTTTCCTGCTGGATCTGGATTAGTTGCTTTCGGTGCAGCTTTAGGAGTGATGCCTTTAGATATGCCAGAGTCAGTATTGGTAAAATTCACGGGAGAAATACAGCCAGGCATTACCCTTAGAGATTTAGTCAATGCAATTCCTTATGCTGCGTTGAAATCTGGTCAATTAACGCTTCCAAAGGAAGGAAAGATAAATATATTTTCTGGAAGATGCTTAGAAATAGAAGGACTCCCCGATTTAAAGGTTGAGCAGGCTTTTGAATTATCAGATGCTTCTGCTGAAAGATCAGCATCCGGTTGTACTATAAAACTCAATGAAGAGCCTATAAGAGAATACTTAGAATCAAACGTAACACTTTTAAGATGGCTAATATCAGAAGGTTACGAAGATAAAAAAACTTTAGAGAGAAGAGCACAGGCTATGGAAGCTTGGCTAGAAAATCCTGTTTTAATGGAAGCGGATAGTGATGCAGAATACGCTGCGGTAATTGAGATAGACCTAAATGAAATAACAGAACCTCTTCTTGCCTGTCCTAATGATCCTGATGACATTAAACCTTTATCTGAAGTCGCAAATACTAATATCGATGAAGTTTTCATAGGTTCTTGTATGACTAATATTGGCCATTTTAGAGCTGCGGGTAAGTTGCTAAAGGATCAATCTGAATTGCCTTCAAAGCTCTGGGTATCTCCTCCTACAAAAATGGATAAACATCAACTTACCGAAGAAGGTTATTACGAAATTTTTGAAAATGCAGGAGTACAATTAGAGATGCCAGGCTGTTCTTTGTGCATGGGAAACCAGGCTAGGGTTGAAGCTGAAGCTACAGTAGTCTCAACTTCTACTCGTAATTTTCCCAATAGATTAGGGGATGGAGCAAACGTATTTTTGGCTTCTGCCGAAGTTGCTGCTATAGCTTCTACACTAGGCCACATTCCTACTATTGATGAGTACTCAGAGTATATGTCTGAGATTAACTCAATGGGTTCAGATGTCTACAGATACCTGAACTTCCATGAGATAGCTTCCTACAAAGAAGCTGCCAATAATGCAATCTTACCGTCGGTTACTATTGAGGAAGTAAAGACTTAGTTAATTAACTTGTCTCGAACTTTTAGATTTATCATTTCGAACATCTTCTAAGTTCTTTAAGAATTTATCATCTATGTCATCAGTTACATATTTTCCATCAAATATGGAACATTCAAATTGTTTGATTTCCTCGTTTCCAGCTTGTGCAGATGATATAAGGTCATCTAGATCTTGATAAATTAACCAATCTGCTTTGATAAATTGCTCTATCTGTTTCTCGGTTCTTTTATTGGCAACTAGTTCGGAAGTTGCCGCCATATCAATGCCATAAACATTTTGGTATCTGATGGGTGGCGCTGCAGAGGCAAAATAAACTTTCTTTGCTCCAGAAGATCTTGCCATTTCAATAATTTGTCTACTTGTCGTACCCCGGACAATTGAGTCGTCAACCAATAAGACCACCTTATCTTTAAACTCCAAATCAATTGGATTGAGTTTTTGTCGAACAGACTTTTCACGCCTTTCCTGAAAAGGCATGATGAAAGTTCTCCCTATATACCTATTTTTTACAAATCCTTCTCGATATTTAACTCCTAAAATTGTGGCTAACTGGAGTGCTGAAGTTGTGCTACTATCAGGGATGGGAATAACTACATCAATATCATGATCAGGCCTTTGCTCTTTGATCTTATTAGCAAGATACTCACCCATTCGTAATCTAGATTTATGCACAGAAATCTTATCTATCTTTGCATCCGGTCTCGCAAGATAAACATATTCAAATATACAAGGAGTAGGAATGGGGTTATTTATGCAAGACTCTGTTTCGAGAACACCTTCAGAACTAATAAATACTGCTGAGCCTGCATGAACATCATCTATTGCTTCATAACCTAAAGAATCTAATACAGTGCTTTCAGAAGCAATCATATAATCTTTACCGATTAAATCATTCTCTTTAGATCCTACAATTAGAGGCCTTATACCAAAAGGATCTCTAAATCCTACTATACCCACACCATTTATCATGATGACTACTGAGTATGCACCTCTTACTCTTTTATGTAAGGACTTCACAGCCGCAAATATCTCTTTAGAACCTGGTTTGACGGATCCTTGCTTTTGAAGTTCATGAGCAAAAACATTCAATAAAACTTCACTGTCAGATTCAGTATTCAAATGCCTTAGATCCTTATGAATGAGAATCTCTTTAAGCTCTTCATGATTAGTCAGGTTTCCATTATGAGAGATACTAATTCCAAAAGGCGAATTAACATACATTGGTTGTGCCAACTCTCTATCTTCGCTGCCAGCAGTAGGATACCTGACATGGCCGATTCCCATTTGACCTCTTAAATTAACTACGTGTTGACTTCTAAATACGTCTCTTACCAGACCAAGTTGCTTACGTATAAAGAATCTATTATTGGTAGATGTCGCTATTCCTGCTGCGTCCTGACCTCTATGTTGAAGAATTGTCAGTGCGTCATAGATGACAGGAGAAACTTCTGTTTGACTTACTACTCCGACTACTCCACACATATAATCTATTCTATATCAAAGTGTAATTTTAGGATTATCTTTCTGAAGTAGAACGTCCGCTTGATCAATCCATTTATCAAAAACAGGTTTAGAGTATTCATAAAATATTATTGAATATGTCCTAGAGTAGGAATCTAGCCACCACTTATTTTTATCTAAATAATTAAGATTAAAAATAAAAATACTACTTAAGATAGCAACAACTTTTAAAGAGCCAAAGAACAAGCCAAGGGTTTTATCTAGAGACTTTAATCCTATTGCTGATATAAGTTTCGAAATGATTGAACCTATAATTTTTAAAGCGATAAAAGAGATAAGAAAAAATAAAATGAAACTAATTATATTCTTTATAGATTCTGAGTTTGATAACTCTTGTACATAAGGAAATAGAATTGGTCCATACAGCCAAGCTGCGGCTAAAGATAAAATCCAAGCTGCGGCAGAAAAAATCTCTTTAATAAATCCATTAAAAAATCCAGTCACTCCGAAAATAGCAATTAAAGATAGAGAAAACCAATCTAATAGAGTAAGACTATCAATCATATCTTAGAATTTCAGGTTTGAAATTAGAACTATCAATTAAACTTTTCATTATATTTGACGAGTCTGCCTTCTTTAAGGTGGGCCCAATAAACAGGTTGTATTTGTTTTCCTCAGCGTATCTAGAGTAAACCTTATATCCCGATTGCTTAAGCATCATGAAATCTCTCTTGAGTTCATCTAAGTCTTCATAAGTACTAACCTTTATTGTCCATGCTTTTGTAGGGCTATTTCTAAAATCTTTTTTTTGAATATAAAAATTTTTATCCTTATTATTTTCTATTATTGGTTCATCCTTCAAAGGTAAATTTAGATTTACTATAGGTATTTCGTATGTAATCTGTTTTTCTTCTCGATCGATATATTTAACTGGTTCAATAAAGACTGACAAAATAATGAAACCTATAATAAACACTATGAGGGAAATATTGATGAACTTCATTCTTCTTTTAATTTGATATTTTCTAAAGCTTCATAAGCCTCACTAACTGTTATGAAAGAACCAAACACAACATGCGGAGTTCTTGCATGGTAACCCCTTTTAACTGCCGAATAAACAGTATCAACATTGTTTACTTTAGCGTCTGTTAAAGATTCTGTTAAGCGCCTCGAAACCGAAGAATTAAATCTATCATCTTCAATGGAACAGATATTCCACTCTGAAATTAAATGGGTTATTTGCTTTACGATACTAGCGATATCCTTATCGAGCATTGGAGCGAAGATGGCATTAAACTTTATATCTTTAAATTTATGCTGCAAAAAAGAAATCAAGTTTCTTACAGAAGCTGGATTATGAGAAACATCCAAAACAAAATTATCAATAACATCGCAACGCCCTCTTAAATATGTGTTTTCTATGACTGAGACAAAATCAATTTTCTCATCGGTGAGGAGTTCGAAGGCAGTTATTGCAGTTGATGCCGACTCAAAACTTAAATTACCATAAGGGATCTTATGAACTTGAAGATCTTTATATTTAAAAGAATATGACCAATAAGAATCAGATTTTTTTATTAAAAAATCTTCATCTAATTGAAAGCTGGAAGAACTGATTTGTTTAGCTCTTTTAATGACTGACTGCGGCATTTTTCTAGATCCAAGAATAGATATCTTACCAGGCTTAAAAATAGCAGCTTTTTGAGATCCAATTTCTTCAACAGAAGAACCAAGCCATTTCTCATGATCTAACTCTACATTAGTTACTATAGAGAGATCAGCATTTATTAGGTTTACAGGATCGTATTTGCCTCCGATTCCAATCTCAAGAATGGCATAATCTAGAGCTTCTCTAGAGAAAATATCAAAGCATGCTAGAGTTGCGTAATCAAAGTAAGTTAGCCTTGTATCCTTTTTTAAATAATCTATTTTTTTGAATGATTGAACTATCTCTTCGTCTGTAATAGGTAATTGGTTAATTTTTATTCTCTCGTTGAATTTCATTAAGTGAGGAGAGGTATAAGAGCCAACCTTATATCCCGCAGTGGTCAGGAAATTCTTTAAGTATTCTGTGGTAGTTCCTTTCCCATTTGTTCCGCCAACTAGAATGGTCTTTTTAGCAAGAGGTTTAGTTACAATTTTGTTGTAGATATATTTTAGTCTTTCTAATCCAAACTCTCCCTCATTAGGTCTATTGGAATTGATATATACGAGCCAATCAGACAGAAGATCTGAATTCATCTTGTGTTACTTATTTGATATTAAGCCTGAAATTAGTCTATGAATGGTATCCTTAAGATCTTTTCTGTGTACTATCATATCGATCGCTCCGTGTTCAAGTAAGAACTCACTTCGCTGAAATCCTTCTGGCAATTGCACATTTAATGTTTGTTCTATGACCCTAGGGCCTGTGAAACCAACGAGTGCTTTAGGTTCAGCTATGTTTATGTCTCCTAACATAGCGAGACTTGCTGATACACCGCCGTAAATAGGATCAATCATTACTGAGATATAAGGTAATTTCGCTTCTCTCATCTTTTCTATTGCAGCACTAGTTTTTGCCATCTGGTAGAGAGAGACGATTGATTCTTGCATCCTAGCACCACCACTAGTTGAAAAACAAACCATGGGTAATTGATTTTCAAGAGCAAAATTTACTGTATCAACGAATTTCTGTCCTACGACAGATCCCATTGACCCTCCCATGTACCTAAACTCAAAAGCTGATGCAACTATAGGCATTTTTTTTAAATACCCCTTCATCGCCAATAAGGCCTCCTTTTCATTACTGCTCTTTTCAGCAGAGTCTATTCTTTCTTTATAAGACTTGGTGTCTTTAAATTTTAGCCAGTCTTTTGGAGCTTTGTCCTGTGAAATCTCTAAAGTTTCGGATGAATCTAAAAAGAACTCTAGTCTTTTCCTTGCACCAATCCTTATGTGGTGGTCGCACTTCGGGCAAACAAATAAATTAGATTCGAGCTCTGGTACATAAAGTATATTCCCACATGAGCTGCAACTTTGCCATAGACCCTCGGGAATAGAAGATTTTTTTGTGGTTCCCTTTCTGATAAAAGAAGGAAGAATTTTTTCGAACCAATTTGCCATTATTAATTTAGTGCTTCAGAAAGTTCTTTTGTTTTAGAAGAAACCTTTTCAATAATATTGTCTCCCTCGCCAATTAAATCAACAAATACACTTCCAGCTACTATACCATCGGCTACGTCTTTTACAGAAATTGCGGATTTTGCATCTTTAATGCCAAATCCTATTGCTATAGGTAGATCAGTATGCTGCTTAAGTTCACCTACTTTATTTTTTACATCCACAGAATCTAAATTTGCTGCTCCTGTAATACCTTTCACAGAAATATAATAGACATATCCGGAACATTGCTTACAAATCTTCTTTGCTCGGTCAGAAGCAGTAGTTGGAGCTATTAATCTTATTATATCTATACCATGTCTTTTAGATTCCTTACTAAATTCTGAACTTTCTTCAGGCGGCATATCAACAATTAATAGGCCATCTAGTCCAACATCTACGGCTTCTTTCATGAATAATTCAGCACCTAAAGATTCAAAAGTATTCATATAACCCATAAAAACTAGAGGCGTTTCTTTATCAGTTTTTCTAAAATCCTTTACTAATTTAAAAGTGTCTTTCAAGGACGCCCCATTTTCTAAGGCCCTTTCGTGACCTCTTTGAATTGAAACACCCTCGGCCATTGGATCTGAAAAAGGTACTCCGAGCTCTATAATATCTGCTCCAGATTCCACCATTGAATTCATAATATCAAGGGTAGTTGAATAATCTGGATCGCCTGAAACTATGTAAGTTATTAGAGCTTTCCTGTTTTCAGCATTAACTTTTGAGAAAGCTTCTTTTATCTTTGAACTCAAAGTTCGATTCCTTCAATTGAAGCTACTGTATTGATATCTTTGTCTCCTCTTCCGGAAACATTAACAACAATAGATTGATCTTTATTCATGGTTGGGGCAACTTTTTTAACATAAGCTATTCCATGGGCTGTCTCCAAGGCAGGCATGATCCCTTCAACTCTTGTTAACTCTTTGAAGGCATCTAAAGCTTCTTCATCATCTGCAGCTTCATATTCGGCTCTTCCAATGTCTTTCAACCAAGCATGCTCTGGACCAACACCTGGATAATCTAATCCTGCAGAAACTGAATGAGTTTCTATTACCTGACCGCCCTCATCTTGCATCAAATAAGTTCTCATACCATGAAGTACCCCTTCTCTTCCGTCATTTAGAGGAGCGGCATGTTTTCCAGTGCTCAAACCTAATCCACCTGCTTCTACACCTACTAACCTAACATCTTTTCTTTCTATAAACGGATAGAACAAGCCCATAGCATTTGATCCTCCGCCAACACATGCAACCAACATATCTGGATCGCTGCCTATCATTACTTTACTTTGCTCCAGAACCTCTTCGCCAACGACGGAATTGAAATCTCTTACTATCTGAGGATAGGGGTGAGGCCCTGCAACACTGCCTATAATATAGTAGGTATCATCAACGTTTGTGACCCAATCGCGCATGGCCTCATTCATGGCATCCTTAAGAGTCGAAGTTCCAGAACTTACTCCAACAACTTTTGCTCCTAGGAGTTTTATACGAAAAACATTTAATGATTGCCTCTTAATATCCTCCTCTCCCATATATACGATACATTCCAAGCCATGTCTTGCAGCGACAGAAGCAGTTGCCACACCATGCTGTCCTGCACCAGTCTCAGCAATTATCCTTTGTTTACCCATATGTTTAGCTAGCAATATCTGTCCAACTGTATTATTGATTTTATGTGCTCCAGTGTGATTCAAATCCTCTCTCTTTAGATAGATCTTTGCCCCACCAAGCAATTCTGTCCAACGCTTAGCAAAATACAAGGGCGAGGGTCTTCCTACATAGTGAGCTAAATCGTCTCTAAACTCTTTCAGGAATTTCTGATCCTTTTTTATTAATTCATACTGCTCTGATAATTCCTCTAGAGCAGGAACAAGTGTTTCAGCAACATACCGACCGCCGTAGATTCCAAATCGACCATTTTTATCTGGCAATAGTTCTTCAGACATTAAAACTCCTTACTTTTTCTACTAAATTAATTACCTTTGAATGATCTTTTATTCCAGGTTCTTCCTCAACACTTGAACATACATCTATGCCAATACAATTTTCTAGATTGAGTGAACTTTGAAAATTGGATTCATTTATACCGCCTGCAACCAGATACGGGACACTTACCTTATCCTTTAACAAATTCAAATCAAAGGTTCGTCCAGTTCCTCCATATTCTTTTTCATCGAAACTGTCGAAGATCAACATTTTAGCATCTTTGTAGTCTTGATTGATCTTTTCTAGGTCAGTATCAGAATTAATCCTTATAGCTTTGATATATTCTTTTTCAAAACTTTTACAAAATTCATTACTTTCATCACCATGAAATTGAGGAATTGCATTTGGTATCTGTGTTAAGCAATCAGAGACGAACTCCTTTTTATGATTAACAAATATCAGCACAATTTGATATTTTTCAGGAAGCTTCTCTATAAGCTTCCTTACATGAGGCAAATCTACAAACCTTTTACTCTTTTGATATAAATTAAAACCTATGGCATCAACATCCAAAGTAGATACCAACTTAAGATCATTTGAATTTGTAATACCGCAGACCTTAATAAAATGACTCATAAACAAAATTATAGAATATAAAAGATAAAGATTAGTTAAATTAGGTTATTCCTAAAATCTGGTAATTTGAATTTTTTAGGATATTCTGGGCCAAGAAAATATAAACCAGAAGAATTTACCGTTTTTCCAGCTCTCCTTCGATCTTGTTGAAGTAAAATTGTATTTACCTCTTTTGGCTTAATCTCTTTTTTTCCAACCATCAATAACGTGCCTATTATTATTCTGACCATATGAAGTAGGAAAGCATTTGCCTGTATCTCAACTAGTAAGAAATTTTTTTTTCTAGAAATCTTTATATTTTTAATATTCCTTACGGGTGTTTTAGATTGACATCCAGAACCTCGAAATGATGAAAAATCATGCTCTCCAATTAGATATTTTGCAGCTAATTTCATAGACCTTGTATCTAATTTTTGCGGAATAAATAAAGATCTACCGGACCACAACGCTGACGGCGTTTTATCATTTAATATGTTGTAAATATAAGATCTTTGTTTAGCTGAAAATCTAGCATGAAAACTTTCATCAACTTCCTTAGACCAGATTACTCTTATATCAGCTGGTAAGTAAGAATTTACACCTCTAACCCACTCCGTCGATGATCTTATTGATTCAGTATCAAAATGTAAGACTTGCATAAAAGCATGAACTCCAGCATCAGTCCTTCCGCTGCAAAAAGTTTTAATATCATGATCAGCAACTTTAGAAATAGATTTTTCTAGATGGCCTTGTATAGTTTGTTTTGTGGTTTTTTGCTTCTGGAAACCAAAATATTTGGATCCATCGTATTCTAGTCCTAAAGCTATTCTTGAGCTCATCTATTATGAATTAATTCTACTGAGTAAAAGATGAACTTTAGTCTTTTCTTCTTCGGTTGGTTGATCGTTAAGCACTTCATCTAATAAACGCCTGGGTTCATCTACCTGATTCATCTCTATTAAACTTCTCGACAAATTTATCTTTGCTTCTTTCTCATTCCCTATTTCATTAGTTATATCAATATCAGTTAGAACAGGGTCTTGGTTTTTCTCATATCTGATGAGCAATAAAACTGAGATGAATAATAGAAGACCAAAGAATAATCCACTGA
>CETW01079678.1_pt1 | contig 13148 bp, 7 predicted proteins | sample 361381 | NCBI WGS metagenome assembly CETW01 (sample SAMEA2620570, study PRJEB7988) | marine metagenome | isolation source: saline water (ENVO:00002010), including
ACTGTAGTAGAACCTACTTCTCTAATCCTTAATTTGACAGCCCCGCCTGTTAGGTTTATAGGGGCCCATGTTGAACTATCTTCTACATCTAATGTAGCTCCAGAAGCCGCGGTATTACTGTCTTTTAAATTGAAAGTAAGTTCCGGTAATGTGTCCCCTACTACTAACTTTATTGTGTCTGAATATGCCATAATTAATTTTACCTTCCTAAATTTCTAGTGTCTAGCTGACCATAAACAGGCAAGTAGTCTGCTACTCGCCAATCCCAAGTTACGCCATCATAAACTCTTTCTGCAGCTGGCCCCAAGGGCGGTACCCAGAACGGCTTACCATACCTATGGCTTTCTAAGAATATGGGTAAAGTTAAACTTGCTGGGCCTAGCATACCACTTCTGTCTATTATCTCGATCATGTATTGACCAGTGCTCATACTGTTAGTTTTAAAATAATTCACTCCTGGATCATCGCCATCAATACCAGGTAATAGCTCTGCTAATAAGTACTTAGTTAACTCTCTAATTTCTAAACCTAACATGGTTATAGGTACTAATATTCCAGCCATAAGTAATAATGGCATGACCCCTGCACCTGCGCCTTGATTTACAAACCCTCTGTGTGATTCTTTTAGAGTTGGGAATACAATGGTTTTACCGTAAGCATAGAAGAATGATTTAAGCTGCCATATAAGAGCATACCTAGGGTTATTAGCATAAGTAGGCCTTTGCGCTGGATTAGGTCTTACAATAGATTCATCTACAAACTGAGCCAATGCTTCATTAACCTTTGTACGTGTAGCATCATCTGCTTTGCCTTTTTCCCAAGCTAAAACTTCATCTACTGTTACGTTTAACTCATTTAAGTAAAGTTGGGCGGTAGTATCACCTTTTTGAGCTTTTCGTGCGCTGTCTTGCAAAAATCTCGTGCCCATGCCCGTAGCAAATACCCTCGTAAACTTAGTGTATGCCTCTAGTAAAGTAACCCTAAACCAAGTGTCAGATACGTTCTTTGCAGTTTGGTTCATAAAATTTTGTTCTCCTGCAAAGATAAAGAAGCTAGACATAGCATCTACACCTATAACTCCAATCTCACGTGCTAACTCTGCAGCTTCTTGCGGGTTTTTTGTCATATTCTTTATAACACCAGCTATATCACTTATCTTAGCTGTGCCTCTAGATCTTAAGACTGGTCCTGCTGTATCTTGCAAAGATGCTAATACAGTAAAGGCTAGTAGAGTTATGATATTTACGGGAAGCAATACGTTGTTTGCTGTCTTTAGCCAACCTTTATCTATAGGCGGTGTTTTTCCAAACATAGAGTCAATAATATTTCTAGAATCTTGTTGTTGTTTAGGAGTTAATTTAGCTATTAAAGAATTTAATCTTTCTACGCCGCCAGATTGTTCAAACTCGTATTTAAGGGCTACTTTGTCTAAGTATTGTTTTAAAGCCACTTCTGCGGGTAAAGCAAGCCCCGCGTCCATAAGTCTTTTATTTGTTATGTTAGACCAAAGTTCTTTTCTTTCTTTCATCATGCCAAGATCTATTTCATCGGATGCTGCAAAGTCTAATTCACCCGACCCTTTTTTGACTATACTATTTACAGCATTAGTTATCTCACTTTGTGGTACTCCAGGATTAGCTATTTGCAGTTCTGTAAAAGCCTCCAGTTGTAACTTTGGGTTACCTGCTATTTCTGCGACTGCGACTACGCGAGGAAAAAAGTTTTGTCTTTCATCTACCCCATACCTATTTAAACCAAGATTGTCATATACATCATTTTTTAAGTATTCTCTTACTGCCCTAGCTCGTGGGGGTAGATCAGCTGTATTTATAGTATCGTCAGCAGCTAAATCTATTTGTTGTTTCTGTTCACTAGTCAACGTGGAGTAAATCCACCCATCCTCTACACCTAATATTTTTGCTACATCATTAAACATAGCGTTTGCTCTTCTAGTTTTTAACGTAAAGATACCCGCTCTACCAGATTTGGATACAGTTCTAGGGTCTAGATTAAAGAAGTCAGCTATCTCTTCACCGACCGGACCGTAATTTCTAAGCCTAGTATCAGAAGTAAGAAGTATTTTAGTAAGCCAAGTAGGCAAGTTCTTGCTCTTAAATAGTTTACTTGTTTGCTCCATGGCTTTTCGCAACTGCTTATCAGTAAACGTTTCGGGCCCGAGAATACCTTCAATCGTGCTTTCTATACTTGCTTTGACTTTGTATGGCACTTGCTGGTTTTCTGGGTTTATAAGTTTCTGTTGCAAGTCAGCTGCGTACTCTTGGAACGTTTCATCTATCTCTGTACGTTTTTTAAAGATTTTTGACTGGTCGTACATTTTCTTCTGTGACTTAGCTAACCGTTTGAACCAAGCCTGAGTGGGCTTATTCATACTGTCAAACACTGTGCCATCAACTTCTATACCTAGCTCTTTTCTTATAGCTACACCAAACTGGTCAGCCATAAAGTTTTCTACGCCCGTGTCATCGTCAGTATAAGTTGGGGGCACGTTGTCACTTTTTAATATTTGTTCATACGCCTGCAATATTTTTTTTCTAGTTGCAGGAACTTTCAAACTTTTTTCTAATTCTTGGAAAGTCAAAGAGTTACCTAGTTCTTTTAAGAATGCAGAATAGTATTGACCCTCTGTTATGTCTGGGTTCGTTTTCATTAAAATAATATCGAAATCTCTGTACTGCAGAGTCATAGCAACTTTATCTGGTTGATTTAATAAGTTTTGTCTTTTAGTATCAAAGTTTTTTTGGTCTATTGCATTTTTAATTCTAGGAGGCAGTTGAGAATCACTGTACCCTGTTTCAGCTGCAATCACATGCAGGTTTGTTGTAAGGCCTAAGTTCCTAGCTGCGCCAATCATGTTGGTTATTATTTGTTTTCTAAATGGTAAGTTTGCTCTTGTTCTAGGTGGTGGGTTTTTTATACCTTTTAGCTTATTGGCTTTTTGTTGTATGACATTACCTAGGTATACCGCTGTAACCTTCTGATACTTCGTATTATCTTTAAAAGTTGGTTTTATATTACCTGCTCTTGCTAGATCTGCGTATCTATCTCTACCCCTAAACTCTTTGCCTTGTTGTTCTTGATAAGACTCAAACAAGTTTCGATCTTGTATGTCCATCTTTATAGCAGAGTTATCTGTAATCTGGGTATCAGAAGGAGCGTCTAGATTATACATACCGGTCTCATCTATAGAAGGGGTGGCTCTTTCTATAGCGATTGCTTGAAGGTCATCTAAATAAGTTTCTATTGGTACATTTCTATCAATCCTACCGCCAGCCCCTCTAAAAGCTAAATTAGGTCTGTTAGCAGGTACATTTACTTGTTGTTGTCTTATCTCTACTTCGCCTGTAGGACTACCAAATGCTACATCCCTCGTAACGGGCTGTCCTAGTGGAGCGGATATTTGTTGTAGTTTTCCTGGCTCGTTTCTTATATCTGCGCTATTTATAGCAGCTATAACTTTACCTATTTCATTTAAAAACTGCATTATGGTCCTGTCTTGAGCTTGAACTTCTCCATACAAGTCTTTAACTTCACCGGGTGTTTTTCTAGAATTTTTATCTACTGCAGCATATCTAACGCTTAAAGCATCTTCAGCCCTGTCCGCAAGATCTTCTAGTTCTTGTAGAGTCATCTCTTGCATAGTATTAGCTTCGACATTTTGTATCAAAGGCACAATATATGCAGGGTTCATACCAGCAGTTAAAGGTGTAGCCGCTGCTTCATACACTAGGTCTTTTAAAGGCACATTTACTTTTGCAAATCTATCGTTTGTAAAAAAACCACTAGCTAATCTTGGAAGGCCAAACTGTTGTCGTAGATACGCTACCTGTTGAGCGAACTCGCCCTCAAATTTTTTAGGTATTGTAATTCTAAGGATACTTGCGCCAGGGCCATTTGGTTGAGAGATGATGTCATCAAGAGCAGCTCCTAGTTCTATGTCGCTTTTCTTTTTGCCCCCTGTCATAGTGAAGACTGCATCTTCTTTTACACCTAACGGGTAGTATTCAAGTTTAAAGTTGTTTTCTTGTAGTATGTCTATTGCATCTAACAAAGATGCGACTCTTTGTGCAGCTTGGTTCATGTACTCTTCAGGCTGTCTACGTTGTTTTATTTTAGATAAAGTAGAGATACCCTCTAGTAAAACTGACATATCTACATTGATTGGGGTTCTACTTTTAGCTTCTGGGTTTAGGTTTTGTAATTTAAAATGTATTGGAGTCTTATAAGTACCAGACCTAGTTCTTGCGTGCGCTTGATCTAATCTTATCTGGAGGTCTGCACGTATGTTTCTAAGGGTATCAACATTTTCTCTAGTAATCTCTCTAAACTGTTCTGGGTCAGGTTTCATTCTTACTATTACGTATCTTCTATTGGTATCTTGTGTAGGTTCCTCTACTTCTTGCTCTACTTCTTGCTCCCCTTCTGCTTCTAATCTACGCGCTTCGTATTCAGCTTCAAAAGAAGCTTCCTGGTCTGCTAGTGGTGTAGCATTACTATCAATTAACTCAACAATATCATCTACAGTGTATGTTTTTTGGCCTTGTGGTCCTGCGTTATCTTCTCTTAAGTAACCCGCATCTACAGCGGCTTCTATCAACTGGTCAACCCCCATACCACCAGTTTTTGTATAACTAAAAGTGCCTTTATCTAATCTGTCTCTTAGTTCAGCAACTCCTACCGCTTTAGGATCAAGTTTGTTGTTTCTAAGAAAAGTTTTAAATGGTACATTTTTCTTAGAGGGTTTAACTTTAGGTTTAGTTTTAGTAGCTACTGGTCTTTCAGGTGCTACAAAAGGTTGATTATTAGCTGTTGCTGTTCTTAGACCTCTTAGATCTCTTACATCTACAAATCTTAAGAACCCTGTTTCGCTAGTTTCTTCTCTTTCTATCTTGGCTTTATCTCTAAAAGTTTGTACTGCTCTTTTAGATAAAAAAGGTTTTTGGCTTTCAAATTCAGCCCTTAGAGTAGGATGTATAAATGTATTTAGTCCAGCAACAGAACGTCCGTCTGCTTTAGGATCACCTTTTGATATTTCAAACCCTTTGTCTGTCTTTGGATCTACAAATGGATTTTGTACAGTACCTGAGCCTTTTTTAGCCATAACGACTGGGTCTTGTTCTTTTATAGGCGCTTTAGCTTCTCTTTGTGCGGCTCTGAAATCAGCAAGCTGTTTTATATAAGCTTTATCTTTTCTGCCTTTTTTAAAGTCTTTTGGATTTGGTCTTTCAAACTCAACATTGGTTCTATTTAAAACTTCACTAACTCCTATCAAAGGCACGTTAGTAACTTCTCTGCTACCAAACTCATCTCTAGCTATACTGCTTTCGATAGAATCCGATTGCTGTAGTTGTGCTCCTTCTTCGACTATCTCTTGTAACACCCCATCTAACTCAAAAGCTATACGTTCAAGACCCCCAGAGTTCATTCTTTGTAAGAAAGCTCTGTCCTCTGCGTTAAGTGGGCCAGCGTTTTTTTCTGCGTTTATTAACTCGCCATATATTTGTGAATACCTAGCTCTTGTGTTCGATCCCGGTTTGCCTACTGCATCTAATGTTTTTGTAGCTGCTGGTTTTACGCCCGCTTTTCTTGCAGCAATCACTCTATCACGTGCAGCACGTACCTCATTTGATACCGTCTGTTTTTCTGTTGTGCTTAATGACCTTAAAGCTTCGGGGCTGTACTGTTCCGCTAGTCGAGCTGTTTCTAGTTCAGCTTGTAGCAGTTCTTGTACCTGTTGCTCTGTAAAAACAAGATTTTTTCCTTCCCCTTTAGTTAAGTAATTTATTGTGCTTTCTAAAGCTTTTATTCTTACTTTTAATTCTTTTTCAAACGCCGCATCTTCTTCTACTTTAGCTCTTCTTTCTGTTTCATTTTCTATTTGTTCATAAGCTTCAAAAGTTTCTTCAGAAGATAGTTCTTCAAGTCTTTGCTTTGCACTATCTAATTCGCTTTGTAATTGTTCAACTGACGCAACATTTGATTGCCCTTCGGTAGTAGTTTGCGTAGCTTGTTGCCCACTTAATAAAAGCTTTCGTGTTTGGTCAATAAAGAAAACAAGATCACTAAAGTTAATTGGTAATTTATAAACGTCTCTAAGATAAGCATCGAACTGCGCTCTCTGAGTTGCGGTTACTTTGTTTTTCCTTATGTCAATGTTTGCTGCTGTTACGTCTAGGTTTTGAGTCCCTCTGTCCCCCTCTACTCCAGCATCATCGTCACTAGTTCCCATCTCAGACATATCGCTTGTTTCAAAAGCTTCTTTGGTAGCTTTTAATACATCAGCATCTTTTGGCAATCCTTCTTGTCTAAACTTTCTGTGTTGTGCCAAACTTTGAATTTCTACCGTGTACCTTTTTGGGTCCATGGCCGCTCTTATTTTGTTCATGGCTGCTTGCGCAGCTTCTGCATCGCCTTTTACATCTTCTCTAGCAGATTGGTACTTAACAAACTCACCTTTGTCGTTGTCAAAAAGCCCAACTACTATGTCATCTCTAGGATCTCTACTTCTGCTATAACCAAGCGCTCCTGCTAAAAACTGGTCTAAAATACCAGTATCATACTTATAACCACTGTCCATAATATTTGCTAGCCTGCTAGCTTTACGTTGATCAGTTGTAAAGAAAACGCCTATAGGCGTAGATACACTAAATAATTCTTGTCCTTCGAATGTTTTTTCTATGGAGCCTTGGGCTTTTTCAAACTCTGCTTTTGCTTCTATGGGCACAAAGAAACTATCAGCTCCAGAATTCTCATTAGCAACAAAGTCAGCTTGTGTACTTAAAGCAGCTGCACGTTCGCCCATAACTGCGCCTATAGATGCTTGGAACTCCTTATCGGAAAAAATACGCATCATCTCACGTTCAGCAACACCCCTTTGTGACATATTCCTGGCTTTATTTATAACAGCAGTACCTGCACCTAAACCACCACCAACACCTAAACCCCCCATAACACCTGCGAACAGAGCGTTTACCCTATCTATTCTTGCTTGGGCCTGCGTGTAGTCTTTATCTATCCTGAACTTTTGTTGCACGGACAGTTCCTCTTGTAACAGTTCAGCAAGGCCTTCAGAAGCAGATGTAACCGCACTTATTGAAGCAAAGTCCTTAAACATGCTGCCCGGGGGTATAGGATCAAACTTAAATGGGTCTGCTGCCCCAGTTCTTTTTACTCTGCCTGGCCTTTTAAAAGCTCTTAAAGCAGTTGCAGCAGTTAAACCTTCAGCACCAACTCCAATAAGACCAAAAGCCGAACCTTGAAGTATAGAGTTAATAGCATCTTGTTTACTATCCATGCCTTGGTCAACATAATCACTAAATGCTATACCAGTACCCATTCTTTGTTCTTGGGTAAATGCACCTAAAACTGCACCTTGAGTAAATCTTCTGCCTCTCAAGTTAGAACGCATGACCCCGTAGATATCGTCTAGGTCAAGTAGTTCCTCTTTTGAAAATTTGTGTAGGGGTTGTTTACCAGCATTGACTCTGATTTGGTTTTTGTAAACTCGATTAAGTAAATCCTCTACGTCTCCTGCATCTCTGCCGGGTTTTCTTCGCTGTAAAGCTTTTACTCCACCCTCTACGGCTTTTCTTCGAGCGGTTGTTCCAACAGCTGCAGCTGTTAATAATCCAGGAGTTGCAGTACCACCAGACAATGCAGTTCCGCCTACTACAGCACCCCCCACAACAACAGCTTCAGCTAGACTGGCTGCTAAAGAAGGTATAAATTGCCCCGTGGCAGCAGCAGTATTTAGAAAAAAATCATGCACGTTACCTTCTTCTAAAGCACTAGCAAAATCTGACTCAATCCCACTTAGTGGTATGCCTGCTTGGTTTTCAAGAAAATCTGCTTCGCGTATCCTGTTACGTGCAGATACATCATCTCCTTTAAGGGTATCTAAAGCAGCTAAAAAGTTTTGGTTTTGGGCTCTGATATTATCATAGCCAGATGATATACCTGCACTAAAAGCCTCGCCTAAAGTGTCTATTGGCTCTACCCTTTCTACGCTTGGTCGGGCAAGCATGCCCTGTTGTGGGTTTTTAAAGTCCGCGCGGTTGCTGGTTCTTCTTGCTAAGTCGCCTTCTTTTATCCTCGTGATTGAATCTGTAGTAATAGCCACACTTTAGTTCCCTGGAATCTCTTGTATATATCTACTTATATACTGAGCTGTTACTCTATCGTTAAATATATCGCTGTACTTCTTACCAGATAGTTCTTTACCTATTTGCTTACCTTGGCTATCTACTGCAATAATTGAATCGAGCACCTGATTACCCTCTCTATCTTCTTTATACTTAGCACGCAATCTAGAGGTTACATCACCCAAAGGCATATCTGCACGGTCAGCTTCAAATAATCCCCCAATAAGAGGAATACCTGAAAGGAAATTAGGGTCTCGTCCTTCAGCTCGTATTAAATTAAACATAGTTGTACCTAGAGCGTTTCTAAAGTAACCATCCATCTCTAAACCTTCTGCTCCCCTAAATAGCCCTAGTTGATTTGCTTGGTCGTAAGCATTAACTATATTCCTAAAGTTAACACTACCTTTACCTTTAAATTTCTCAGGATTAAACAACCCTGTGTCACTATCTGAAACATTATCTATTAACTTTTCTAATTCGCTGTTTAACTTTGTAGCAATATCTTTAGCCCTATCATTATCTAATCCTCTAATCCTAGCGTTAGATTCAGTTATGTACTGATCTAGCCTTGCGTTCATGTCTTGAGAAGCCCTATCAAACTGTTGTACTTGCATAGGACTTGTAGCAGCATCTCCAGTAGCTAATAATCTGTAAGCGTCTTGGAACTCTGCGCTAAAATCGCCACCTGCTGTTACGGCTATAGCAGCAGCTATCTCTGCTTTACTAACATCAATTGAACTATCGTAATCTGGTAGTTTATTTAAATCTTCCGGTGAAGACACTTTATATTTATTAAAAGCAGCACGTGCTTTGTCTAAAATGTTTTGGTCTCCGCCTACTTCAATCATTAAGGCTTCGTTTTGTTTTATAAAACTAAACATGGCCTCTGGGCTAGCGTCCACAGGGAAAACAATTTCTGAATCTTTTAAACGACCTCGTAGATCACCTGCTTCTGCTTGCGCTGCCTCATACTGTTTTTGTTCTTCCGGAGTTCTACCGGTCGGTGTAGTTACTTTAATTGCCCCACTAGGCATTCGTCGTCGTCGACCACCGGGTTTTCCTTTTTCCTCTAATTCGGTTCTTGTCTCTTTGTTTTCTTTTAGATTACTTCTAAGTTTTTCTCTATACGCATCTAATCCATCATTAAACTCTGACCCCATCTCCACTAACATTTCAAAACCCAATGCGGGATCTAGTTCACCACTTTCTACTAAACCTTCAATAACATCTATGGCTTCTGGTGCACTACCAGCTGCATCTAATTTTTCAGCGATTGAAAGGCGTTTGTTTTCTCTTATTCCATCTAAAGTGGCTATTGCTTGGGCTCTTTGGCCCAATGGCTTACCTTGCGCAGTAAGTCTATGAGAATGTTTTTGTAAAATGCTATTAGCCATAGTACGAAGACCTTCATAGTTCGTAAACATAACGATGTCTTCTGGGTCATTACTAAACCCCATAGTCTTTGGAAAAATCCCTTGTTTAGTTTGTACATCAAAAGAAATTCCTCTGTCAGTTTCATTTATACCAACAACCATGCCTTTTTCTGTTTGGCCAGTATTTATATCTTTGTAACTAGTTGCAATAGGACTAGAGTTTAAAATACCCATCAACCTGTCTTTACCACCTTCTTCTGCAATTAATTTTTTAAAATCATCTTCGCTCATTTGTGCATAACGTTCGTTGTCTTCTAACTCCAGATAATCAATGTACGGAGCTACAGTTTCAATAACTTGTGCGGCTGTTTGGTCGTTTTGGTTTTTAATCTGGGCGCCTATTCGCTCAGCGGTGAGTATGTCTGATAAGGTTGCCATATTAAATTAAAAATGCGGCTAATACAGAGGCTCCCATATTAGTCATGTTTGAAGCATATTGAGCTTTAGCGCCTTTGTATGCTCCTCTTCTTTGCACTTCACCCTGGGCCGCAGTGCCTAACCCTTCTAAAGCCCTAGCATTAACGCCTTGGCCTATACCAATTAATTCTTGTAGTAACGCTTGGTTTGTTGACCTTTGTTGAACCCTAGCATTATTTACAGTATTTGCTAAAGATAACTGTCTACCCCTTTGCGCAGCTCGTTGCTGTTGTTGAAGTTGAGCTTGTGACAACCCTCCGCCACCATAACGTTCTAAATTACGCGCTTGTACTCCCGCAGCTATATCTGCTTGCTGTGGTGCGGTTTCTCTAGCTCTATCAATTAGCGTAGTGTCGTCAGTCATGCCTAATAACCGTTTTTCAAAACCTCTAAAGTTCCTTATGTAATCGTTATAGTCCTGTCTGAGTATTTGAGAAAATTCTTTATCTGGATCTTCTACATTAGGCAACCCACCAACAAAATCTTGTTGAGGTTTTAAATTGTTATAAGAACCTAATATAGACATTTTTTAAAAAGAAGTGTAGTTAAATATATTTGCAGCCTGATTATCAGAATCATCACCCATGTTAGGATTAGTAGTAAGGCCCCTACCAAAAGCTATAGAAAACGGATTATCACTTAGTGGTATTGAATTATCTGGATTTCTTTTGTTATATGCTTGTGCAGCTCTATATTGACTAACATTTTTACCAACTTGCCCTGCTAGGGTGCCAAACGCTTTTATGTTACCCGCGCTACGTATTTGTTTAGCTCTTGCTCTACTTAAAGTATCAGTGGTTGCTATTTTAGAAGCTTGTGATAAACCTGCAGCTGTTTGCGCTGCCATTTGATTTGCACTTTTTATACCCGCAACTTGGTCACTTCTTGAACCTAAAAGCCCCTGAGTTGTTCCTTGTAGTTGTTGCGCACTAGCAGCAGAAGCTAAATCAGCTTGTGTATCTACTGCGCTTACCGCCCTTCTGTTTGGATTTGAAGTAAGGGCTTGCATAGTATCAGCTTGAGCCCTACCTTCACCCTGCGCAATTAAAGTATCTTGTTCGGTAAAAGATCGTTCTACAAACTCTTTTTGTTTAGGTAAATAGTTTTGTCTAAAAAATGCTTTATCAGCTTTCGCTACAGCAGCATTAACTTTTTCAACTTCACTGGCTTTGTAGTCTGCTGCTTTTGGTTTACTCACTTTTAACTGTTCTCCTATATATCCTTGTATCAGTATGCCAGCCTTTTGCTATTGCATACGGTTCTAACTCAGGTACATGAGATTGAGCTTCTATATACTTACAATTGGATTTCCTAGCTAAGTCTTCAATCCAATCTTGGTGAGCTAACCACTCATGCCCGCCTTTTTCATAAGTATACGCTATCCACATATACAATGTCTTGTCTTTTGTGTACCTATCTATCTCTATAGTAAGTACTAAAAACCCGACTGGTGAGGTAAATAAAAACGCTCTTTCATCTACACAATCACTATAAACATCTTCAGGGATAAAGGTTAGACTTGGGTTGTCTGCTAATATACTTTCTATGCCAGGCTTAACAATGTTCCACATGGAACGTATGTCAGTAAGCACTGGTTCAATAAAGTCATTAGTAGTCGATCTCCCTTCCGTATCTTCCATAGCGCCTCCTTGGCTTACCTATTCCTTTATATTTTACGGTTCGTTTTACGCCCAGGTCCCCGCCTCTTGCACGAAGTTCTGCTTGTACTATTTCGTTATTAAATTGTGCTAGATATTCTCTAGCTGCACCTATGTCTGTCCACTCTCTATTGGGCATGCGAAGCAACCTATACAAAGCCCCATAGATAATTGCATCTCTGTACTGATTAGAAACAGTGCTATCAATGTTGTTGCTGGTTCTAGTTGGTTTTAAAGCCACACTAACAATAACTTCTTTTGCCCCGCTTGGTACGGGCACTATCCAAAACAAACTAGAAGACTTCTGTAGATAGACATGCGGACTGCCTGTTCTATTTCTCCAATCTGGGTAATTTAACTCTAGGCTACGCGGACTAATAGGATCCATGTCGTTGCCATCATGAGTCATATATAAAACTTGGTGTACTTCTGTAGCTACTGGAATATCAAAATCGTATTCATAAACACCTGCAGTAGTGTTGAACGGGTCCATATCTAGTATGTAAGCCTTTGATCTCTCGCAAAATTCTATGGTTGCAGATCTGATGTGCTGTTCAACTAAAGAATCAGGACATAAAGGCACGTAAGGCAAGATATCTTTTACTAAAGAAGTATAAGTCGCCATGTTATGCGCCGCGTACCATAGGTGATACAGATCCTACATTAGCAATAGGGTCATTGTTAGGATCTAATAACAATTGTGCTTGCGCCCCTTGTCCTACGCTTGCTTGGAAAAGTTGATAATGTGTACCTGCGCGTTGCGCATTTCCTGCGTACTCTGCGTCTTTTAAGTAGGCCCTGTATAACACGAAGTCCATTATAGCGTTAGCATAGGTATCATCTATATCAATAGTACTACTACCTGTAGTCAGATCAGTAGGTGACTTCGAATATACTATTTCTAAAAAAGTGCTAGTGCTAGATGCTCCTGGGTAAACGTAGAAAACCCGTGGGTCATCATCGTCGAAAACATAATTTTTAACAGTAGTTCCGTGGGTAGAAGAACCTGTTGCGGTAGGATCGTGCCAGTCGGGATCTTGTGCGTTTAGAATATCTACGTTTACTAATCTAACCGCCCTTTTGCCAGTTGCACCACCAGAAGCATCAGACATATTTCTAGTTATCTTTATCAACCGTAACCCTTCGGTAGGTATAGTTTGCCTAGTGCCCACTACTAAAGCTACATTAGCTGTTTTAGCAGAAGCTTCCGGTCTAAAATTAACTATTTCTCTTTGGGCATCGTTGATATAACGACGTAATTCAGCATCCGACCAACGTACACTAGTGGTATCTTGCAGAGTATCTCTTATCCTAGCTAATAAATTAGTCTCTGTTAGCGTACCCACAGTTCACCTTTTATTAATGTAGGCAGTCTTCTATTTCTGCAATAAGGGTTGCTTTTTTCTTACGTCTATCTAATTCGATACCGAGAGAACGGCCGTATTCCTCAAGCTCGATTTTACTCATGCCTTTAAGATTTG
>CETW01192800.1_pt1 | contig 13043 bp, 14 predicted proteins | sample 361381 | NCBI WGS metagenome assembly CETW01 (sample SAMEA2620570, study PRJEB7988) | marine metagenome | isolation source: saline water (ENVO:00002010), including
TCCAGGAACCATCAAGAAGTCTTACATCTTCGTGACCGTATACTTTCAAGGCCCACAATCCTCTTGAAGCCCAAAGATTACTCATAGAATCATAAAAAATGACTGTATCATCTTGTTGGATTCCAATTGATGATAATGCATTACTAATATGATTTGAAGATGGCAACATTCCTTTTGTACCATTCGAATCTTCCCACTGAAAAGCCTCACTAGGTGTCAGTCTTTGCGCACCTGGTATATGACCTTTTTCATAATCATCTTGACTTCTAACATCAATAATTTTTATATTTTCATTATCTAAATTTTCATTTAGCCATTCAGAAGAAACAAGTTTAGACACACTATGATATCCCCTAGAACTTAAGCTACTATCTTTGTCTGCGGCTGTCGTACAAGATATAATACTTAGTAATAAAAATACAGTTAAAATTAAATTTTTTTTCATGATAATCTCCTTAATTATTTACTTAATATAATTTTCCATTCACTCGAATCAATTTCTGATATTTCAACCTCGTAACCTCTCTTAATTGCTTGGGGAGGTATAGTTGACAAAGCAGGCGAATGATCAGTTATGACTTCGAGAATTTTAACGGAAACGTTCTTATCCAAATATTCATTAGTTTTTAGCATAGGATAGGGACAAATTTCACCTCTCAAATCTAAAACAGCATTATTTTCTGACATAAATTATCCTTTTTTTATTAATTGTATTTTCCAAGTTTCATCAGACATAGAAATCTTAATACTAATATTTTTTTTTAATGCTTTTGTAGGTAGATATTTAATTAAAATTTCTTCATTTGTATAAATTTCTAAGTTGTCCCCATCTAATATAAAAGATTCAAGTATTTGATCTACTTTCAAAATCTGATCTTTAACTGGTAGGTTAACTAAATTTATTTTATTCAATACATTCATTACTTAACCAAATCTCCTTATAATTTTTGTGCCAATAAATGAGCCTAAAAGTAAACTAAATCCAAAGACCCATCCGGACAGAGAAAGAGAAGGAATTGCTGAGAAAAACGCACCAATTGTGCATCCAATACCAAGGCTAGCAGAGTAACCCATCAAGACACCTCCAGATAAAGATTGGTAATACCTCTTAAATTCTTTTGGCTTACGAATTTTAAATTCTCTAGAAAATAGAGCTGATATTAAAGCACCAAAAAATACACCCACCGTGCTAACAAAAGTATGTGAAATTATTCCACTAGAACCAATTGAACCCAAACATCCACTCAATGAACCTATACCACTTAATACTCCATCACTCAAATTGATAACTTTTGATATGTTTAAGGACAACTTCATTATTTCTCCTGTGACACCTGGAGGAGAATGAAATAAAAAATAAACTATAGATAAAAATCCAACCGATAAACCCCCAAGTTTTATTGACCAACTTTTCACAAAAAAAGATTGGAAAACAACTAATAATTTAGACTTAAGATCTTGAGAATTATTATCTTGAATTTCATTGACTTTATACTCAACAATTCCAGATTTAGATTCAATAAATAAAACTAAAATATATATTAGAAATAATCCTATTAATGTTATTAATAGGCTAAAACCATAGCCTAAAGAAAATGTAGAAGGCAAAAATATTTTTGATTCTTTGCTAATTAAATTTACCCACCAAAAGTCCCAAGATGCTATCAATAAAACTGCACCAATGATTACTCCTAACATAGTTATAATTGAAGCAACATATCCTTCAGCTATTCTATAAATTGTTCCAGATATACATCCTCCTGAAACAACCATTCCTACTCCAAATACCACTCCAGCTACTATCGTTGATAAGCCAACTGGCAGGACATGTGCTGAACTAGGAAATTCTCCAGGTAGTGGATTGGGCAGTATCCAGCTCAAGATTCCTATAAACCCAATAGAAGAAACTGCTAAAGCAATCAATATACCTTTCATATTCTGACCTGATCCAAATAAAAATAGGTCTCTAAATGATGAAGCAAAACAAAATCTAGATTTCTGCAAAGTAAAACCTAAAGCGCATGCAACAAGCCATATAGCTGCATCTGAAGTATTAATTGAAGAAACATAAAAACTAAACATTAATCCTAGAATAACTAAGAAAATGCCAATTATTAACTGTCTACTATTTTTTGGTTTATTTAGGCTATTTACCATTTAATTTTTCCACAAAAAAAACCCCACATAATTTGGGGTTCCTATTCAATAAATTTATAACTAATTTTTGGCTAAACTGAAGAAACCCTCATGATTTTACAAGAGCAACAGCAGTTAAGGTTATTAGTATTATTTATATTCATAAGACTTATTGTAGCAATTTTTTCACTAAATTCAATACTAATTAAGATAATCGAAATCATATTTAGAAAAAATCACTCTTAACTTTATCGAAAATTCTATCGGCTTCAATATAATCAAAATCATCCATAACAGACTTAATTGGATGTCTCACAATATAATTTTTTATAACTCCTCTCTTCCAAAAAAAATACTTATAAGCACTATAACTAAAGTTGAATTCAAAGAGTAAGCTTTCTAACATTAAGTTCCAAGTATTAATTGCATCATTATTTATTTGATTGTTTTTAGACTTTTTTAATTCATTCCATAGTTTTAGATGTGCTTCTATCATATGACCTGATGGCATTAGACCATCAGAGCCCCTTCTATATTCATCAATGATTCTTCTACCTCCACCACCCCCCATAATAGATTTAATTTTATTTGCACATTTATCCTTGATTAACTGATGCATATGACCTGAGTCATTTGTTTCCTCCTTGAGAAAATCTACCTTATCAATCTCATTAATAATCCTAATCAAAATATCAGGCGGAATAGGATTCCCATCAGGAGGCCTATTATTTTGCACCCAAATATTTACATTAGTCGCCCGTGAGATTTCTGAATAAAAATCATAGAACTCACTATCATGCTTGAAGCTCAGAAGTGGAGTCATTAATACAGATTGAATTCCTAAACCTTCTGCATATTTTGCATTCTCAATAATACTATTAACATTATTTGCTGATACTCCAGCGATAATAGGTATCTCTTCTTTCACTACTTCAGTTGCAGTAATAAGAATATCTTTTTTTTCATCGTCACTTAATTTAGAAACTTCTGATACATTTGCAGGTATAAGCATTCCATGAGAACCTTTATCAACTAAAAACTCGAAACAATTTTCTAGAGATTTTTGATCAATAGAAAGGTCTAAATTAAAAGGTGTCACAGGTATTGAAAAAATGCCACTATATATATTTTTCATAAAACACCTCCCCTAAATAAATTACTTAACCTGTGCCAAGACATAAATGAGCCATCTTATTTATTGTATTCCAATGATTAATTGTTAAGTTCAAACTACCCCTAGATCCAATTTTTCTTCCTTTGGGTTCAATTTCTATGGCATAACCAGAAAAATTATCATGTAAACTTTGTACTCTTATATCTCCTATTTCAAAAGCCAAATTATTAATCTCATTATCGTTTTTAAAAATTTCAGCTAATGATTTACCAAAACTATTAGGCTTCCAAATAATTTCTTTTACTTTACCAAAAATAGGAAAATTTTTTTTCCTAGTAGTTTGAATATCTAAGAGATCTTCCTTAGATCTAATTTTTTCTGAGGGTACTGCAAAATAATGCCACCATCTGGGAGGGTTATCTTTACCACCATCTTTTTTAAGAATATTAATATACTTTACTGGAGTATTTTCATTAATTTCTATTATTCCTAAACTTCTTTGATACCACGAATTAAATAGTTTTTCTTCAACTATTTTTCTCTTTGCTAATTTACAATCAACCCCTAAATTAATTAGATTATCATATAAATTATCTCTTGTTTTATCTCTAAATTTATCCATAATATTATTGAATTAACATAATTTATTTATTAGATTATAACTTAGTTATGAAATTATTGTCTTGGAATGTTAATGGAATTAGAGCCTGTCTAAAGAAAGGGTTCATGGATTTTTTTAATGATATGGATGCTGACATATTTTCTATACAAGAGACTAAAGCTAACCCCGATCAGGTACATATTGAAACACCTAGCCATAATCAGTTTTGGAATAGTGCAGAAAAAAAAGGTTACTCAGGCACATTAGTTTTTTCAAAAGAAAAACCCATAAGCGTTTTTAATGGGATAGGTTTGGAAGAACACGATAAAGAAGGTAGGGTAATAACGTCAGAATATGAAAAATTTTATCTTGTTAATGTTTATACTCCAAACTCTAAACGAGAATTAGAAAGATTAGCTTACAGAGAAAAAGAATGGGATGTTGAATTCCTAAAATATCTAAAGAATCTAGAAAATTCAAAACCAGTGATTTTTTGCGGTGATCTAAACGTAGCTCATAAAGAAATTGACTTGAAAAACCCAAAATCAAATGAAAGAAATGCTGGATTTACAATAGAGGAAAGAAGAGGATTTGATAACATTGTGAATGGTGGATTTATTGATACTTTTAGATATTTTAATACTGAAGGTGACAACTATACTTGGTGGAGTTATATGGGTGGTGCAAGATTTAGAAATGTTGGATGGAGAATAGATTACTTTTGCATATCTCAAAGTTTGGAAAAAAATCTTCTGAGCGCTAAAATACACCCGGAAATAATGGGTTCAGATCATTGTCCCGTCAGCATAGAAATCGATATATAAATTATTTTGAATAGATTAAAAAGAGAAAAATCAGAATACTTACTTCAACATTCAAATAATCCAGTTAACTGGTTTCCTTGGTGCAATGAAGCATTTGAAAAAGCAAAAGAAGAAGACAAACCTATATTTTTATCTATAGGCTACTCAAGTTGTCATTGGTGTCACGTAATGGAAAAAGAATCTTTCGAAAATGACGAAACGGCAAAATTATTAAATGAAAATTTCATTTCTATAAAAGTAGATAGAGAAGAAAGACCAGATATAGATAGTCTTTACATGTACGCAGTTCAAATGATTAATGGCAATGGTGGTTGGCCTGCATCAATTTTCATGGATTTCCAAGGAAGGCCGTTTTTTGCAGGTACTTACTTTCCTCCTAAAGATCACCATAATATCCCTGCATTTAATACAATATTAAGTAAAATTATTGATCTTTATAAAAATCATAGAAAAAGTATAGATGAAAATATTAATCTAGTTTTTGAAAATTTGAGTGGACATTTTTCTCATGATAAAAATATCGTCAAAATAAATAATTCTAATTTGTACTCATTGATTGAAGCTCAAATCAAACAATCTTTTGACTTTGATAATGGTGGCTTCGGTGATTTTCCAAAATTTCCTGAAACTTCAAAATTATTTGCACTTATGTTACTCGAAAAAAAATATAATAACCAATATGGAAATAAGTTATTATCTACTACTTTAAAATCTATGATTAATGGTGGTATTTTTGATCAACTAGGTGGAGGTTTTTCAAGATATTCAACAGATAAAAAATGGCTTGTACCGCATTTTGAAAAAATGTTATATGACAATGGATTATTGCTTTCTACTATTTCAAAAGCATGTAAATTAAATCATCAACAACTGTACATAGATACAATTAAAAAATTAGTTGATTTTCTCAACAATGAAATGAAAAATTCAAACAATCTTTTTTACTCTAGTCAAGATGCGGATTCAGGAGGAGTTGAAGGCTCATACTATACTTGGAGTTATGAAGAACTCGATAATCAACTTGAAAAAGCTGATTTTAATTTCATAAAAAATTATTGGAATATTACAAAAAATGGAGATTTAGATGGTAAAAATATTCTTAATATAAATGAAAAAAATCAAACCAAATCAAATAATTTAGAAAAAATTAAAAATCAATTGATTGGTATAAGAAATACAAGAGAAAAACCAAATACAGATAAAAAAATTATAACTTCGTGGAATTCATTAGTCATCTCAGGCCTTTGTGATTCATATAATTTAACTAAAAATCAAAATCATCTTAATCAAGCAATAAAAACTGCAAATTCAATTTTAGATAATCTTTCAAAGAATAATAGCCTTTATCATACACAAAATAACAATAAAGGCTTTTTAGAAGATTATTCATATTTCACTAAATCATTATTTGATTTATATAATTCATCTCAAATATCTAAGTGGCTTATTCTAGCTTGTAAATTTAACTCGATAACTTTAGAAAAATTTTGGGATACTGAAAAAAAACTTTTTTTCGACAACGAATTAAAAGATGAACTTATAATAAGAACTCATAATTTATTTGATCCAATGATACCTAATTCAGCAGCTATTGCATCAATTAATTGCTATATGGCATATAAATATACAAGTAAAAAACAATATTTAGATATAGCTACGACAAGTTTGAATATCGCTTCAGAATTACTGTCAAAACACCCATTAGAAGTACCTAATTGGTTTAATTTATATTATTTGATTAATGAAGAAAATATAGAAATATTTATTTCCGGTGATCGAAAAAATGATTTTTATAATCAAGCAAAAGAGTATATTCAAGGAAAATTCCTCCCAGCTTCCATATTAGTTTCACAAGAAGAAAATGATTTTATAAATAATCTTCCTATTAGCATTGGTAGAAATAACGATAAACAAACAAAAATATATATTTGCAAAAATTATGTTTGTGATTTACCGATAGATAATATTGATGACTTAATGTTGAAATTATAAAAAAAGAGTTTATAAATATGGAAGTAACTTTAATATTACCAAATCAACTTTTTTATAATAATCCATCTATTAAAAAAGATAGGAAAATATATTTATTAAAACATCCTAATTTTTTTTCAAAAAAATATTTTAATTTTCATAAGCAAAAATTATTACTTCATTACTTAAGCATAAATTATTTTTATAAACACTTGAGGTATGAAGGATATAATATTTCAATAATTGAAGAGGATAACTATAAAAAATTTATGACTATTGAAGCTCATAAATTTAATAAAATTCATACTTGTGAACTTGCAGATCTAGATATTATGGAAGAATTTAAAAAAATAAAAAGTAAGATTATTTATTATAATTCTCCAATGTTCATTGAATCAAATAAGAATAATGAACATTATTTTGTTGGGAAAAAAAAGTTCCTTTTAAATAATTTTTATAAAAAATTAAGGATAAAGCATAACATATTAGTTGATAATAAAAATTTACCTTTTGGAAATAAATGGACATTCGATGCTGAAAACAGAAAAACCTTACCTAAAAAAATTTCAATCCCAATAAATATTAAATTCGCATACGATGATGAGGTTTTGAATTTTTCAAAAAAAATTATTAATAATAAATATAAAAATAATATAGGAGAAATTAATTCATTTAATTTCCCTATCTCCCACAAACAAGCTAATGAAAACTTAGAGAATTTTCTAGAAGAAAAATTTTTAAATTTTGGAAATTATCAAGATGCAATTATTGATAATAATACTTTTTTATTTCATAGTAATATTTCCTCATCTCTCAACATAGGATTACTAACTCCAAATGATGTAATTTTTAAGGCAATAGAATTTAGCAAAGAAAACAATGTACCAATAAACTCACTCGAGGGATTTATAAGACAAATATTAGGCTGGAGAGAATTTATTAAAGGTATATACCTGTATCAAGGAAAAAAACAAATCACAAGTAATTATTGGGATGCTAAGAATAAATTAAGTACAAAACTTTATGATGGAACTACAGGAATATTACCTGTAGATGACTCTATAAAAAAATCGCTTAAATTTTCATATGTTCATCACATAGAAAGATTAATGATTTTAGGAAATATTATGTTACTTTTAGAAATAAACCCTGATCAAATTTATAAGTGGTTTAGCGAAATGTATATAGATGCTTATCCTTGGGTAATGGTGCCAAATATTTTTGGAATGAGTCAATATGCTGATGGTGGTTTAATGTCAACAAAACCTTATATTAGTTCAAGCAATTACATAATTAAAATGAGTAACTATAAAAAAGAACAATGGTCAAATGTGTGGGATGCACTCTTTTGGGATTTTATAGAAAAACATTCAGATAAAATTAAAAGCAATATTAGAATGAGAATGATGATCAGTCTACTAAACAAGAAAAATACTAATGAGATAAAAGAAATAAAAAAAATTTCAAATAATTTCAAAGAAAGTATTTTTAGCTAACTTTCAAGATATATTTTATCGCCAACTTTAATATTTCCACCTTCTGAAATAAGTTTTAATTTTATCCCAAATGAAGGATTACTTACGTTATTAATTATTGGTAATAGTTTCAAAATATTTTTATCATATCGAGCAGTTTCAGGGTTACAATTTATTGCATTGCACCTAGTGATCTTCTTAACTACCTCAAACTTCATTTTACCAATAATTAAATTTTTACCTACAAAATTAAATTCTTCAAAAAAATTACAATTATCAACAACTATATTGCTTCTAAATATCTGTGGATCTATGGAGCCAGCAATTTTAGATACTTTATCTACACTTTCTTTGGAATGAAGGCTTAAGTATCCATCTTCAGAATCGTGAAACGAATTTGATAATTTTGAAGATACAAAATAAGATATACCTTTTCTTAAGGTAATATCATTTAAAAATTTACTTATATAAATTTTCATTTCTTTATTATCATTTATATTAATACTTAATTTTCCATCTTCAAAATATACAGAAGTTAATTTGGAATTATAAGTACACTTAATTTTACTTAATTCAGGTGCATGCATGAGAGATAAATAATTATTTTTTGGCAACCATTTTCCCTTGTATGTTAAATTTTCTCCTATCCTGAAAGCTGCAATTCTATCTCCATCGATTCTTCCGAAATTATTTACTCTTATAGATGTTTTCTTTTCACCAGGCAAAGATTTTATTGGATACCTAAATAAACTATCGACTATCATAATTATTTCACCTCTAATTAAAAAATCTTAATTTGATACTACAATACTTCTCTTAAAGAAATTTTTATCATTAATTATTTTAAAAATAAACTTCGCAAGACTTTTTCTACTAATAACTAATCTAAATTTTGGATGAGATTTATTATAAATTTTCACTTTTTCTGTAAAACCAAAATTTGTTAATGCTACAGGCCTTATTATTGTCCAATTCAATCCTGAATTTTGAATTATCTTCTCTTGTTTTTCATGATCTTTATATGGATATCTTAAATTTGAATATTTAATTAGTGATCTAAAACCAAACTTTAATTCTTGCCTTGTTTCATTGGTACCCCATGCTGAAATAACTATTATTCTTGATATTTTTTTTTCATTACAAACCTCCACTAAATTTTTAGCACTTTCAGATATGGTTGTTTTTGAGTTTGTTATTTTTGCCCAAGGAAATATGTTTTTTCTCATAACATTAATACTATTAATTACCACTGATGAATTTTCAATATTCTTTTCAATATCTATCTTCGATTTTGCATCTCCTTTAACGTAAGTTATATTCCTTGCTTGATTATTATTTTTATTGGTTCTACTCATAGAAATAATTTTATAATCATGATTTATTGACTCCAACAATATACTTTTACCTAATCCTCTATTACCTCCGATCAAAAAAATCCTAGACAATTTAATTCTCCTTCTTAGAATTAAATAATTTAATAAATTTACTTACACTTGAATCACATGAAGCTAACTCATGACAAGTAATAAATATTTCATAAGAGTTTTCTTTTTTTACTAATATACATGGTGTTTTATTATTGGTAATTTTTTTCATTGTAGAATTCTGATCATTAAGATGTAAAACCTGTAAGTCGCTTCCTAATAACTTTTCAAATTCTTTCCAAGATTTTTTTTTCCATGCAACTATATGAGTAATATCACATAGTTCACAATGTTTATTTTTAAATATTTTACCTAGGAAATATCCAATTTCTCCAAATATTCCGCCGTTAGCATTATATATAGCAATATATTTTTTTCTCATATTTAATTTTCGATATCATTAATTATATTTTTTGCAGTCTTAGGCCAATCTACAGTTGTTCCAGAACTACCAGAATTGTAAGCTTGTACTAAATCTTCTTTATTTTTTACACCCCAATTTCTAATTTCCAATTTTTTTGATCTAGCTATTGAGACCATATCTTCATTGGAAAATTCTGCTTTTGGACAAATCATATTAACACTTTCTTCATTTGAAATTTTTATATTATTATAAGTAATTTTATCCACTAACCAAGCAGTTCTTATTTTTGAATTAAGTCTTCTCATATTAATTAACTGATTCAAATTAAAGCTGCTTATTGTAATACCGCCTTTTTTATATAATTTTGTATTCTCATAATCATAACCATTTTTTATTAGCTCATCTAATACTATTTTTGATAGTTCTTTTTCACCTGATTTCAATTCTATATGCATATCTGATTTATTTTTATATCTAATTAATAGATCACTTAATTTAGGAATATCGTAAACGTTTTCTTTTAAATTAAAATTGTTTTTTGCTTGGAGTTCACTTATGTCGGAATATTTAGCTTGATTTATTATTTTTTTATATCCTGTTGTCCTAAATGTATTATCATCATGAATTACTACTGGTATATTATCTTTCGTCAATTGGACATCAAATTCTATACTTATAAATCCATGATTCAAAGCTAGATCAAAGGAAGGTATAGTATTTTCTGGAGCAATTTCTGAAAAACCTCTATGTGCAATTAATTTAAAGTTAACTTGCATAGTAACTCTTCTACAACTTAAGTAATTTTTTTGAATTTTCGTAAAATATCAAATCTAGATATCTTTCAGGTACATTTAAGTCTCTTAAATCTCTTACCTGATCTAAAAAATATCTTTCTGAAAAACCTCTAGGAAACCAATTAGAATCTGTCCCAAAAACTATTCGCTCTGGTCCTGCTGTTTCAATAAATTTTTTAAGTAGCGACTGAACACTCATTTCTTCTGGCATCCATCTTATCCATTGATTAGATCCAGATGTATCAACATGAACGTTTGGACAAGCCCACATAAGTTGTAATAACTCTCTTGGATAACCGCAACCAAGATGTGGTATTACAAATTGAACAGAAGCAAAATCTTTTGCAACATCATGCAATATCAATGGAGACATATTTACATGTTCAGCAATTCCTCCCCCTCCTCCAAGTGTTCCAAAATGAATGAGTATTGGTATGTGTAATTCAGCTGCAGCTTCCCATGTTTTGTATGCAGAATAGTCATTAATTGGCTTATCAAGAGCGGGGGCTATTATTTTATATCCCTTAAGTCCTTGTTGATTAACAGCCTTTCTTAGTAATACATCTGCTCCTATCTCATGTGGATTATGATGTGCAAATCCAATAAATTTGTCTGGGAACATCGAAACAACTTTTGATAACCTTTCGTTTCCTCCTCCTGTTAGAAAAACAATTTTTTCTATATTATGTTTATCAACCTCTTTCTTCCACATTTTTGCTAATACTTCATCTGATAATTTTTCTGAAATAGGCTTTTCAAACCCATGAGATAGCCTCCATTCAGATCTTAACTTTTCTGCATATGCTTTATTTATCTTTTCTGATTCTACTTTTCTTTCATGAGATATATTTTCATTTGGAGGTTCTTCTGTTTTTATTTGTTTACCACTGAAATCTGTCTTAACAGGAAAATGTGCATGGAAATCTATTATCTTAAAACTTTGTTTCATATAACTACTATAATATTGTTATAAATTAATTTCTAGGTATTTATCAAAAATTTCACTACTTTTTTCAAACAAGTCTCTGCATCAGAAATTACACCTATACAAGTATTGAACCCATGAATAGTTCCATCATAGTTTTCCAGTATTGAATCAGATTTATTACTAATTTTTTTGTGATAAAGCTCAGCCTCTGTTTTCAACACATCGCAACCGGCTGTAATAATGTATGTATTAGGAATATTATTATCATCATCATCTCTAAGGGGAGCAAAATATTTATGCCTATCTAGAGGATAATTCTGTGGTGGCATCCCTAAATATTGTTCCCAAAAGAAAAGCATGTTTGCTTTTTCTAATCCGTAGCCCGTCTCATATTTCTGATATGAAAATGTATTAAAGTCATAGTCTAAAACTGGTGTAAATAATATTTGTTTTTTTATATTTATATCTTGAATATTTCTGAGCTTTAATGACACTACTGCTGCTAAATTACCTCCTGCTGAAGTACCACAAAGTGATATATTTTCAGGATTTATTTTAAATTCTTCATGGTGCTCATGAATATATTTTACTGCTTCATAACAATCATTCAAACCATCTGGAAATCTATTTTCTGGTGCCAATCTATAATCAACTGATACAACCTTATATCCAGAATTTTTTGATAGATATCTACACATTTCGTCATCGGTATCTAGGTCACCTTGAAACCAACCACCACCATGAAAATTTACTAATAAAGGTTGTATAGAATTTTCTTTATCAGTAAATATTCTAATATTTATTTCTGTATCATTTATAAATATTTTTTTGTCTTTTACGCTAACCAAATCGATTTTTTCTAAATCTTTATGAGCCATATAATTCATTTTTTTAAATTGTTTTCTAGCATCAGAATAAGATAATTCTGAGATGGGACGAATATTTAATTTTGCTCTTTTTTCAAGTAATAATTTTGATTCTTCATTTAACATTTTTTTATTCCTAAAACCTATGTAGATAATATATTTATTATCTCTCCTTCATCGTTTAAATCAATATCAAAAGCATTGGGGGAACTAGGTAGCCCAGGTAATGTTATGATATCGCCAGCTAAAGTTACTATTTGTTTAGCACCACCCAGAACTCTAACTTCTTTAATTGGCAGCGTGTGTCCAGTAGGAGCTCCACGAAGTTTTGGATTTGCTGATACTGAAAGATGTGTTTTAGCCATACAAATAGGAAAGTTCCAGTTCTGAGATTCAAATAACTTAAGTGTAGTTCTAGTTCTTGGTCCCCAATCAATATTTGATGCAGAGTAAATCTCTTTTGCTAATTTTTCTACTTTAGTAACTGAGCTTATAGAATCTTCATAGAGTAATTTGACTCCTTTTTTATCAACTTCTAAATCAGAT
>CETW01072471.1_pt1 | contig 12960 bp, 15 predicted proteins | sample 361381 | NCBI WGS metagenome assembly CETW01 (sample SAMEA2620570, study PRJEB7988) | marine metagenome | isolation source: saline water (ENVO:00002010), including
AGCGGGCAGACAGATATTGCCGCCGAACAAAGTGATGACACCCTTACGTTGGTAGGGGCAGGTGGAGCAACGATTACAACGAATGCAACTACAGATACAATTACAATTACAACGGCGAACGATAATACAATCTATACTGCTGGTTCTGGCCTCGATCTATCAACCACCGAATTTAGTATCGAAACATCTCAAACAACGGTTCAATCATTGCGGAATGATTCACTCATTATTGGAAGAAGTTCTCAAAACAATACAATTGATTTTGGAACCAATGGTAAAATCCTATTTGATATTGGTGGTGCAGAAAAGATGCGTGTTGAATCTACTGGGGTGGAAATCACCGGCGAATTAAATGTAAGTGGTGATATAACAGCATTAGCTTCAGATAAGAGATTAAAGAAAAATATTTCGATGATAGAAAATCCATTGGAAAAATTAAATAAAATTTCAGGGTTCACGTATACATGGGATGAAGAATTATGCGAAAAAGTCGGTTTTAAACAAGACTATGAAAAAGAAGAAGTTGGTGTATTTGCACAAGATATACAAGAGGTTTTACCTCAAGCTGTAAGGGCTGCACCATTTGATGTTGATAGCGATGGTAATTCAATATCTGGCGAGGATTATCTAACAGTAAAATATGAAAAAATAGTTCCATTCTTAATTGAATGTATTAAAGGACAACAAGAAACAATTTCAGAACTAAAAGAAAAAGTTACAAATAAGGATGAGAAATATGAAGAATTACAAGAAAGGATGAAAAAATTGGAAGAATTCATATTCAAAAGTAACCAGTAATAGTATACAATCAATAAAGTATGTTTTATAATTTAATAAAAGGGATATTTATTAATATTGCGTAAAAATACTTAAAAAAAAATTAATATTAGATAATAAAATGGAAGGAATTAAGGAAGAAGTAAAAGAAACCGAACAGCAGACACAGACACAGACGCAGACCACTCCAACTATCCCTGATAAGGATGTCGAAGTTAAACTTAGTCTACTATCAAACCTAAGAAATATTATTGACGTTGTAAATACGCGGGGTTTTAATTGGAAGACCGAAGAACTGTTACCAGTTGGTTTAGTTGTAAATCAAGTTGATGATCTCTTAAAAGAAAACGGAGTCATTAAATCCACCGAACAAAATAATTAAGTTAATAATTAAGTTAATAATTGTTTATTTTTTACCATCACCATTTCAAACTCATATGATACATCTGAATTATTTGAATCATACAATACATTATTAACTGCATATAATTGAATATTCAATCGGTGTAATGTTATTGGGGAGAAGAAATGTTGTGTTTTTGATTCGTCTACATTTACACCATAATGTAAATATGCACCATGTCCGGCTTTTAGTTGTATTCTTTCTACTATATCCTTACCAGAAGAGTTCTTTTTACACGCGATACTTGGTATTTCCGGTATTACTAGGTCGACAAAATGTGATGAAACATCGGGTGTTCTGTCAGAATATAACATTTGTCCTGTTGTACGTTGAGCTTTTGGTAAAAATCCGAATAAACGGGCTGCCCCGCGAGTAATATTATTATAATCCCATAGGATAGTTACTTCTTCAGAACCAAATGGTATGTATTTTATTTCATATATCATTGATTTATTTCCATTTGTCGATGAAGATGTTGTAGATGTTTCTCCAATAAACGTGAGAGTAAATGTCCCTGAACCCGGATTAAAACCATTATCATAAATCCCAACGCTTTTATTCTCATCAGAATATTCAACATAATGAGCATAATTAGAAATATCAATACTCGCATTTGGGTCTGAAGAAGAAGATATTGACCTTGACCCTTCAAACTTTTGAAATACATCTCCAAGGGTTAACATATTATAAACACCTTTATTTATTGTGATTGTATATATGGTATCATCACCATCTTTCTTATATTTTATGATATTATTCGTTGAATTAATGTTGTATGGTGGGGTCCTTATTGTTGTTCTAACAAGGCGAAAACCGATAACATTATGATAAACATCATAATTAGTTGTTACAAGTGAAGAACCTTGTCCTACAGGGGTATCAAAGTCAAATACAACTGTGAAATCAGAAGTATTAAATCCTTCCGGTTGAAAGTAATTGTGAGAATCAATCACAATCCGTTTCCTTAAGATATCTTTCGTATACAATTTATTACGATTTTTTTCATAATCTACAAGACTTGTCATATTCATAAAATGAGTTTGACGTGTAAATAGCCTTTCATCTTCTTCTTCAGATGATTCTGAACCATCAGAAGAGGTTTCTACAATTTCAAAAGTATCGCTATACATTTATTATAAAAATTATATTATTTCTTTAAATTAAATTATTTACCATGTCTTTTTAGCATCTTTCATTGCATCCTTATATTTATAACCTGGTTCAGTCTTTCTACGTTCTTCCCAATGAGCTTTTACATGTTCAATCCAAGACCCCTTCTTCTTGGATGGCTTTGAATCGATACCTGCAAGGAATGAATCCATTTCACTTTGCATTGATGGTAGCGTCTTTGTTTTACTTAACTTTTTATTCTTTTTCTTCCCTTTAATATTTGAAGGGATTGGGGGATGTTTCGGTTTTTTATTTTTGTATGGGTCTTTCTTAGCAACACGTTGTGCTTTATATCCCTTTTCATCTACTTTCATTAGTCCAGCAATACCATATGTTGATGATAAAATTTCCTTCACTTTTTTAGGTGTTGTATTCTTACCTTTACGGGATACTCTTTTCCCTTTACTTAATTTACGAGAGATCTTTCTTTTCGGGGTTCTTTTGTTCGTCTTTCGTGGCATATTTTATATTTATAACCAATATTTTAATTTAGTTTTTGAAGAGATTGTAATGCATTACGTATTTCATCCAGAGAAGGCATATAACTTCTATTTTTTTTATTTTTTCTCTCTTCTATTTTGGTGTTAATTGTTGTTTTCTTAAGAACCACCTTCTTAAGGTCGGATGCCTGAATACGATCAATCTGTTTCCTATGTTCTATTGCTATAGTAGGGACCCCCACTTTTTTCATTTTATTATATTTATCGAGTGGTGGCGGTGGCGGTGGCGGTGGCGGTGGCGGTGGCGGTGGCGGTGCTGACTTTACTAATTTATCCTTTGATTCAATGAATGTATCTTCCTCATCTATAAACGCATACTCTTTTAATTGAATAGGTATATTAAAACGGGCTTGAAGGATAGTCCAATTGAACCATATTGTATTATTCATCAACCATAAACCCGATAGGTGTATAATAAAGATTCCAAATATTTTAGGTTGAAAAGATTGTATTTGTTGTTTGTTTTGATCATAGAAACTACAACCTTCATCAACTTTAAAACGAATAATACAGTTTGAATATTGATTTTCTTTAATAAAAGATTCAACCTTAAATTTCGACGAATATTTATCATATACACATTGATAAATATTCTTAAAACAGTTATGAATAAATTCCTTATTATTATCTTGTAAGGAAGCATCTAAATACTTTTTATTTGACACGGTCGAATATTGATTTAATCCAAATGGTATGAAACAATGGGGTGTTTGTATTAAAATATCGCGTTTATTGTATTGTATTGGTATAAAAATAAAATCATTCGAATAGTGTTTAAATTTTTTAAAAGATATTTTTTCTTTATCAATTATTAAGTTTTTATATGATAAAATCATTTAAGAGATCAATATAATATATATTATAATACTTAAATAATGAATAATGAACAAGTCAACAAGATATGTTCTATTTGTGGTGAAGAAAATGATGAGGTTTTCCATACTTTAAAATGCGGGCATTCTTTTCACTATCAATGTCTACTATTATCCTTTAAAAATATGAAGAATAATTATTGTCCTTATTGCCGTTCAAGTAAAAATTATTTACCTGTTATTAATGGTGTTAAGAAGGTTTTCTCAAATATACATAACGTGGATGATAACTATATATCTTCTTATCATATTAAAAAATGCGAACATATTTTAACACGGGGGAAAAATAAGGGTAAACAATGTACTAAAAATTGTAAATTAGGATACAATTATTGTAGTATTCATTGCAAAAATAATTAATAAAAGATATAAAGGAAAGACTATAATAAATAGTGATATAAATGGATGTTTGTCCTATATGTTTAGATTCAATCGAAGAAAACCATGTTCAAAAAATTTTAACATGTGGACATAGTTTTCATTATCGATGTTTTATAAAAATGGTTTATCAGAATATTAATGTTTTTATACCATGTCCCATATGTAGAGAAATAAATAGTGATACTACAAAACCATATTCAGAACCTGAAAAAAATATTAGGATATTATGTTCAAGTAAAATTGGTAAAGTCCGCTGTTTATGTAGGACTAAAAAAGGAACAATATGTAAGAGAAAGGGTCAATTATTAAATTATGGAATGTGTTCTCAACATAATCCAAAGATTCTAAAAAAAGAATTTTATCCTTTAATGGAGAAATATATGTATTTTATCCTATGTCAAAGGTATAATTTCAATTCAAGATTATATTCAATTGATATAGGTAAAAAATTAATTATAAAATTCGCAAATAAGGATACATCAATTGAAGATATTTTAGTTTATTGGTTAAAATATGTATCTATCAAAAATAGCCGATCTGTAAAAGATTATAATGAAGTGTATGAATTTTATGGCCTTGAGAAACCAGATATAAACTGGATTAATTATTGTTCAAAAAATAATATTATTATCTAGAGCAAAAAGTTAATAATTAACGATAAACCAAGAAGGTTCATAAATCCAGGTTTAGCCTTAATACCCGAAGAGATGGAAGGCATAACCTTGGGCCAAATGAATTGACTAATGATATAGATCATTAGGACCTTCATTAGAATAACTACACCAAGAAATTTAAGTTGATAATCATAATTATCTTCTTCAACATCATTTTCTAACGCAAAAGTAGCAAACCCTTCAACAATACCCATTTATTTATAACTATAAACAATATTTTTTTTAAGATAGACTTGAAACAGTATGTCCTCGAATTGGATCATTTAACCATGTATAAGTGTTAATATCAACATTGTTAACAATTCCACCAGGTATATCTCTTGGAACATATGGATAATCTTTAATTGATGAATTATTAAATGTACATGATTCCTTCCCTACAAAATTTACACCTTTTGTATCCCATGTTGTTTTTTCTTTATCACAAAAGTGAGGTGATCCTTTATTAATAGCTTCTTTTTGTTTAAAAGAAGCCTTTAATTCTGTAAATGAGAATGTTCCCGATAGATCCAAATCTCGTGAATCTTCTAATGGTATTAATTTATATTTTTCTTTATAGAAGTTATCAACCATAACCTCAACATTATGATCAAAATTATTGTAATTTGAGAGAATACCTGATGATTTATATTTTATATCATAATGTTGAAGAACATTTTTGATACCGCTTTCATCGATATCAATATGATTAATATACATTATATTATCAAAATAAACAACATCAATAATTAACTTAATTGTATGGAAATTCTTAATATCATGTATAAAAGAACTTATGATCGAACGAAAGTTTTCATTTTTATCTTTCATAACATAAATATTTTCAATATCTCTAACAAAAAACTTATTATCTGAAAACCACCCTATATTTTCCATAACATCCTTAATAATGTTTACAGCTTTTTTCTTTGTTTCAGGATCAATTGTATTTTTATTAAGACTCCACTTATCTTCAACATTTGATATAGTTACTTTATCTGACGTCGAAATGTTTTTTAAAGATGTAATTAATTCAATTCTTTTTTCTTTTGTCGTTTTAAGGTTTAATGTATTTTTAATATTTTTTAAGACACCCTCACCATTTGACCCTCCATTTAAAGGATAATTATTACCTTGGAACTTACTATTTTTTTGTATTATGAAAAATACAGTTAATAGAAAAAGAGTAAGGAGTATAACATTCATTCTATATATTAATATAATATTATTATATTATTATATTATTTTTTCTGAATTAAGAACATCTTCTCAATTACTTTATTCTCTCTTTTTTTAAGGTTTCTCCCCCCCTTGTAAGTATCATACTTGGTTTCATATTTTTTCACTTGATAATTTTTCAATAATGAGTCCCAACATTCTTCTTGAATTATTCCTTCATTGTTATAAGATAAAAGAACATATTTTGATTTATGAAGTGATTTATGAAGTAGATCCTCCATTGCGGAATATGCGCTTTTTTTATAATTGTATTGAGATCGATTCCAATCTACAGGTATTCCTGAAATATCTGATATTTTGTTTGGTTCTTTATTCTCTATGATAACATTAAACATAAAATAATTATTTGAGTAACCGTGCATATTATACGGAGGATCTAAATAGATTAAATCAAATGTCGATGGTATTTCGTCCATTAGAATATTAATATCTTTTTGTGTTATCTTATGTTGATAATTATATGTAGACCACGATGGTATCTCTAAACAAATTTTACCTTTAATACGTTCTAGGTCATTTTCCGCTGTTCCCCCCCATTGCCCTAAACCTGTTTCCTTATTTTTATGAAATCCTAAAAATACCCCACTTGTATTCACATGAATACTTGCTTGAATGAGTAAGGGTGTGATACAATATGAAAATAAATGATCTTCAACATTCTTTTCAATATAATCGCGAAGGGTGTCGATGATTAACGCATTTTCCCTTGTATAGAAGCATCTTTCACCCTTTTGAATATTATTAGAATCTTTCGGGGCATACAGTTTACAGATAACACCTTCTTTATATGGGCCTTTTTCAGCTATTTTATTCATAGTATGGATGTGATGATTTATCATTTTCATTTGAAAATCCTCGGGTTGAATAAGAAAGCATTGATTCATAATCAATGTATACATTTCGAGATCATTGGAATATAATTCATCAGCATACTTGGTAAATAACCTTGAAACAACCGTTGAACCCGCGAAACCATCCAAAAGATTTAATTTATCCTTCTGTAACACTTGACATACTTCTTGAAGGATGCTTTCAATTTCAGGAATGAGTTTTCTTTTGTTTCCTAGATAAGTGATCATTTTTTGGTGAATAAATGTATCATTTGACATTGATATACTTATTAAAAAAAAGTTTATAAAATAAAAGATAAAACGAACTTAATCTCTCGCGACGACTACAAATTCAGCGAGAAACATGTCACCATTTCCAAACATTTTAGTGTCAAGACTTAGACCAGTAACTGTTCCGGATATATTTGATAATGTAGATGGATTGACACTTGCAACATAATTTAATTTTTTACCTTTGTGGATCTTCCTTCCAGCCGAAACAGTCGTATTATATTCATTTGGAATAATAAGACTATTAAATGTTACTAGATCTGTTGAATTCCCTTGATGATTAAATTCACTAATTCTTAAAACAAAAGCACTATAATTTTTACCGTCAGAACCATCTAAACCACCATTACCATGGAAAGTCGTAAAGTTCTCTAAATAAATATCTGATAATCGATCAATAATCAATGGTTCTTGTAAGGTTAGATTAAACTTACCATCTGTATGTATTGTTACACCAGGTTCACCACCCACAACTTTCAAAATAAAAGATTTCCTTTCTCTACGTTCAAGTTGATATCCTGGATTCTGATAGAACGCTAATTTTGCATTCTCTTTTGCTTGTTCCATCATTTGTCCGTATTCCATTTTATATTAGTATATCTAATAATAATATTATTATTTTTAAAACGAAATTAATCTCGCGCAACAATTACAAACTCAGCAAGAAACATGTCACTTTCATATGGAAACCCTACTCCCCCATTTCCTGTTTTTGTAAACATATTTGTTGTACCATCTAATCCGGTAATAGTACCACTGAGACTTGACAAGGTTGTAGGGTTCATACTACAAATATAATTTAATTTTCTTGATTTATGTATCTTACGATATGGACCCGTTTGACCTGATGTAGGTATTACGTGGGGTATTACAATTTTATTAAAAGTATTTCCTTCACTTGAATTTCCCTGATTATTAAATTCGTTTATTTTTAAAACAAATGCTGATTTATTGATATCGTCTTTAAAATCGATCGTTGGCCATGTTGGATTTCCGCTTTCGTTGCGAGGAACGCCATCAATTCTATAATGAAACGTCAAAAAACTTTCTAAATAAATATCTGATAAACGATCAATAATTAATGGTTCTTGTAATGGTTCATTAAAATTAATAGTTCCATTTGAATCAACCTTCAAAATAAATGTTTTCTTTTCCCTTCTTTCAAGTTGATATCCCGGATTCTGATAGAAAGCCATCATAGCATTGTCTTTCGCTTGTTGCATTTGTTGTCCATATTCCATATTACTATATTATTATATTTAATATTATTATTTTAAAACGAAAAGTTCCTTCCTTTCATCAATGAAGTTCTTAATAAACCTATAGGAAGTTTCTAGTTGATCTGTATTTTGCCCCCCTGTAATAATAATTTTACCACTCTTAAAGACAGCGATTGTAACTTTCTTACAATCTCCGTCTCCATCCGCCCTTCCTTTTCCATTACACATTTCTAAACAATCACATATACCATCAAAATTATTTGTATTCATAAAATACTTTATATTTACACCTGGATAGATACAGGGTTCATAGGATGAATATATCCCCGACTCAATGATTTCTCGATGAAGGATCTCACGATTAATCTCATAACCAATATCAAAATCACTATTAATCAATACTAATTTATGATCCATTAAAAATGTATCATAATCAAGGACTGATAAATCCTGAAGATATTCAATCAATCGTTTAACTAACTCGGGACCTTGATGAACTTCTTTTAACCCTGTAATTTGTATTTTTCCATTATTAAACAATTTTACATTCATTATTTTACCATCATGAACAACATGGATAGTTGATTGATTGTAAAAACTTTTCTTTTTCTTTTTTTTCCTTTTTTTCCTTAACATTTTCTTTGAAAACCCTTTGGGGACATTATCTGAACCATACTCTATAAAAGGAATATACTCCGTGATAGGGACTGAGTCATATATTTTCTTTAAATTAATATCGGAAGATATTTGAAGAATACATGTAATAGTAGAAATCCTTAAGTGTTCCATTATTCAATAAAGTCTTTGAAACAATTCTTTAAATAAAAATCAAATTTTTTATAAAATCGGTATATATCTTTATAAAATATTAAATTTGAAACTACTTTAATTTTTATCAAGTAAAGTAACAAAAAATGGAAGCAGAAATAACCTTTGTCCCGAAAGACTTCTACTGCCCCATTACCGGGGAATTAATGAATGAACCTGTCCTAGGTAAGGACGGTCATTCATATGAAAAATCAGAGATTCTAATGTGGCTATCTACAAATACTACATCACCAATGACCAGGGAACCACTTACCGAAGGTGATTTAGTAGAAAATCTTCCACTCAAGAGAAGTATTGAAGAAATTCGTGATCGTTTGAAAGAAGAACAATTGAAAACCGATTCACGTATTTCAGAAGAAGTAATGGTTCCATTTGTTTCCGCATTGGATGAGATTAAGTTAAATTCTTATTATTTAGATAATAAATTGTTTGTGAACATTGATGTTCCTAATGTTGAACAGAGGCCACCTGTCGACATTGTCCTTTGTATCGATGTATCTTATTCAATGAGTGAAGAAGCAACACTTAAAGGTGATCGCAATGAAACAATTGGACATGGATTTTCTGTCCTTTCTCTAACAGTATCCGCTGCGAAAACAATTCTACACAGTTTGAATGGAGATGATAATGTATCAATCGTTACTTATAGTAGTAGAGCTATTGTAGTCTGTTCAAATCTAGCATGTACACCAGAAAACCGTGTGATTATGGAAGCTGAATTGGATGCATTGAAACCGATTACAAATACAAATATGTGGGATGGAATCCATACATCTCTTGATATTTTGCGTCAAACATCTCCACCTCCAAGGGTGAAAGGGATATTCTTACTCACTGATGGTATCCCAAATGTTGATCCTCCACGAGGACATGTATATATGTTAGAAAAGTATTTTAGGGATCATGGTTTTAAATGTATGCTTTCGTGTTATGGTTTTGGATACAATCTTCAATCAGACCTTTTGCTAAACCTTTCGAATGCTTCGGGTGGTGATGGATTCTCTTTCATTCCGGATGCATCTCTCTTAGGAAATATATTTATCCATGGTATTAGTAATCTTTTAACTACTGCTCTAACAAATGTAGATATGAAGATTAAATTATCGAAGAATGTTACATTCCATGGTTTTCCTAATCCTCAAACGAATGAAATCGATGTAAATGTTGATTCATTAAAATACGGTCAATCGAAGAACTTTATCTTTGATTTGAATACATCATGTAGTAGTAGCCAAAGTCTAGAATACTTGAATGATTGTGCTGAAATTACACTTGACATTGGTGGTAAAATGCTTATGACAAATGAAAATAACCGTCCATCGAGGGATTATTATTTGGAACAAAATTTCCGCCAAGAAATGATTCAAGTGATCAACCATTGTATTGACTTGAAAAAATACAATGACAATTCATTTGAAGGGGGTATTAATGAACTTATCACCCGGATTAAGGATGAAGTAAGAAAGTGTAATAATGTTTATCTTTCAAATATCCTTTTTGATTTATCGGGTCAAGTTAGAGAAGCATTGAATATGACGAGTCAAGGAAAGAAAGAAGACTGGTTTACCAGATGGGGGATCCATTACCTCCGTTCTCTTCAGGATGCCTATCGCCATGAACTATGTAACAATTTTAAGGATAAAGGTGTTTCAAACTTCTCTGGAGAACTGTTCAATCAGATCAGAGATAAAGTATCAGATACCTTTGATTCACTCCCACCACCCAAGAAAGATGTAAAACAAGCACCTATGAGATCTAAAGGAAGGTCAACCGTTACACGTCAAGCGGCACCCGTGTCAATGGCTGCCTATAATACGGCGTCGGGTGGTTGTGCCGCCGAAGGTTGTCGTGTTTTAATGGTTACTGGAGACTATAAGAATGTAGAAGATATCTGTAAAGGGGATCGAGTAATCACTTATCATACAGAAAAGGATGATCAAGGGAGACATAATGAAATGTATACAGAAAGTTCAATTGAATGTGTAGTAAAGACTAAATGTATTAATAACAAAGTAAATATGGTGAAATTGGGTGAATTATTGATTACCCCCTATCATCCAATTATTGATATGGTTAATTTTGAAAAAGATTGGTGTTTCCCTATGACAAAACATCATATAAGAGAATATGATTGTAATTATATGTATTCATTTGTCACTGAAAACCGACAATCATTAACTATTGAAAGATATATCTTTGCAACCTTCGGACATAACCTGAAAGAAAATATTATTTATCATGAATATTTTGGAACAGATGCTGTAATTAATGATCTTAAGAAGTTCAACACTTACAATGATGGATATGTAGAACTAACACCCGATATGTTAAAGAGAGATCCAAATAATAAGACTGTCTGTCAAATAACGAATGAATAATATTGTAAATACGTTAAAAAATTATAAATTTTAAATAGATACTTTTATATGGGGATGTAGCTCAAATGGTAGAGCGCTCGCTTTGCAAGCGAGAGGTACAGGGATCGATGCCCTGCTTCTCCAAACCATGTTTTTTTTTTATTGATAAATTATTATGATAAGAAATAATATTCGGATATTCTTCAATGAATTAAAGAAAAGGAAATAAGTTGAATTAATAGGTATGAGTTGTTCTCTTTTATTTGAAATCAATAATGATATTTCATCAATTATCGATGTCTATGTTAAAACTTTTAAAAATAGAAAGCGAATGAAAGAAGAACTAAAAAATAAGATACGTCAATCACTGGTTAAAAAATTTAATATGGAGATAAATAATGTAACACTTGATAATTATCTTAATAATACAGAAGGGTATTTGTATTGGATTCCTAAATCACCCGGATGGATATGGCTTGGTAAACGGTTCTTGTTTGATAATCCAAATGTAAATAATGATTTTAGAAAAATAATTGTGAAAACTGGTATGAATAAAGGATATTGTTGTAGTTGTATGAAGAAATGTCGTTGGATAAATTGTCCGAATAATGGAAATCATATGGATGTAATACGATTTCCAAGAAATATACTTGACCTACATAAGATGGGATACTATGATTTAAGAGTATTATTGAGTGAAATTAAATAAAATAAGTAATAAACTATGTGTTTTATGAATAAATGTATCCGAAAGTCTTCAATTGAGACAAGTATAAGAGAACTAGAAGAAATGAAAGATCGTGATTATACTGTTATCTCAAATTATATTAAAGATGTCAAAGAAGATTATTCTATTTATAAAAACCGTAAAAACTTATTTGGATTTTTAAGAATATTTCAAATCCTTGGTGGTTTCGCAATTACGACATTAACAACATACAATAATCCATATTTCAAAGATAATACTGAATTAATTAATATTATAGTCTGGTATGTATCTATTTCAAATAACATTATCTCTTTAGTCGTTGAAAAATTAAATGGTATTAATTTAGCAGATGAACGATTAAAAATAAAGTTATTAATTACCGAAGGTATAAAATATGATGAGTCTTCTGAAAATTATTCATTCTATTCTGAAGATATGAAAGATAAAAAGATGATCTATTTTAAAAAAGCATGTAAGAGTATTAATGAAAATAGCGTGTTTGGATTCTTAACACGATCAGAAACAGAGCCTCCCGAACATATTGGATTTATTCATGAGAGTAAGCAGAAAAGAATAAAAAATTTATGGAGGGAATCTACACCTGAAAAGAAAAATATAATTCATCCCGAAGAAGGGATTATAGATGTGAATGAGGGGTAAATGAGATTCCACAACCACAACTCGACATTTTTTCTTTATTAATCTCAAACTTAAATTTACTTTCAAATAT
>CETW01191829.1_pt1 | contig 12941 bp, 9 predicted proteins | sample 361381 | NCBI WGS metagenome assembly CETW01 (sample SAMEA2620570, study PRJEB7988) | marine metagenome | isolation source: saline water (ENVO:00002010), including
CTGAAGGTGACCCACCCCTAATACCTGAAAATATTCCTGAAATTACACCCCCTACCACCGATGTAGATGAAGATACTGGAGAAAAAAGTCTTCCAGATGATGAACCGGATGAACCTCAAAAGGAAGACGGTAATGAAGAAGATGGAACTGGTGACGTACTACAAGAAGAAATGGAACAAAATGAAATGGAAAAGAAGGATGAACCAGAAGAAAGTGAAATTCTTGATGAAGGTATAGAACTCGTTAATAAACCAGGTTATGAAATGTATGAGCAAAAGAGAAGTGAATTAAACGCTCAGAGTGATGTTGTTAATGGAAGCATAAAAATAACAAATAGTGATTTAATTAAGTATAAAATTAATTGGTTCAAGGTTTGTATGGGTATTGACATCTTTGACACTGGATTTGAAAATAAAGTGAATTCAAAATTAGAGGAATTAGGTATTCGACCCTTTAAAAGAGATATATTTTTAGAAAAGATAAAATTAATCCTAGATGATAAGAATATGACATCCAACTTTAAAAACGCAATTTATGAAAGGTTAATGGAAAATTGTAAGGAACCAGAGGATTTTATAAATAATAAAAAGAAATGCGAACAATCTCTCAATGGTCCATTAGATAAATTTCTAGGTTTATTTAGAAAATGTCATGAAAAAGATATGAAAGATAATGGTGAAATACTTTATTTATATGATAAATATAGGACGATATTAAATCAAAACACCACAATTATAAATAATGTTGATATGATACTCATTATTCTAAACTGTGAGATAAGGCAACGTATATTATCATATCATATTTCTATTGAGATTATTCGTAGGAGAAATAGAAAGAACAAATCCATACATTCCATACTTGAGAATATCTATGAAATAGATAAACCAGTTATAAAACAGGTTGAAGATGAATTGAGAAATAAACTAGCTCAAGAAAAGATAGAAAGAATGAAATTGGTTGAACAAGTCAATAGGAAAGAAATAGAAATGAGAAAGGAACAAATGTTGAAAAAGAGAGATCCTGAATTAATAAATGCTATTTTGGAAAAGAAACGGATGGAACAATTTGATGGACAAAGTGGTATTAAGGATGAAGGTGTCAAAAAATATATAGGAGTAAATGATAGAAATACAGATAACTTTATCGATGAACATAATGGTATGTTAAAAAATGAGACATTCATTGGCGGTGCTGATCCTGAAGGCGTCGAGACTCCTGTTGACGAGACTCCTGTTGACGAGATTCCTGATGACGATATTCCTGTTGACGAGACTCTTGTTGACGAGACTCCTGGTGACGAAAATAAGATAGATATAGATAGCGAAATATTAGAAGGTAGAGAAGAGGGTACAGGGAAGACTACAGGGAATAAGGGGGGTGTAGCTACACGTAACGTACGCGCGGCATTTTGCAAAAGTATTGTTGAAAGGGGGAGTATTAAAGAGCGCGATATACACATGGGGGATTTAATAAATAGTTGCGGAAGTTTCTAAATCGAGAATTGAAAATCATCATTTTCACAATAATCTTCCTCTTCTTCAAGAATAACTTCTTCTTTGAATAGTTCATTAATATTTTTATTATTTACTGAAATGAAGTCTTCTTCTGTTACAGTAACATCAGACAATTCTGATATTAGTTTTTCTTCATCCAGGTATACATCACACATACCTGTACCCGCTTTAATAATCTGACCCATCATAATATTACTCGATACACCGTTTAATTTATCTTTCTCTCCAAAGATCCCTGCTTTGATTAATTGATCTGTTGTATCTTCAAATGAGCATTTCGCAAGAGGTCCAATATCACCTCTATTAATACCTTGGCGGTTAATAGCAGTTAGAATGCCCTTATTTGTCATAATATCACAGAGCAATTCAATGTGTCTGTCATTAATATAAGAACCTTCAAATTCGATAACTTCTGTTATTTGTTCAATGAGTAGTTCCCTCGCTGCTTCAATTCCAAGGCAATTGTATACTTCAATAATATCATTCGAATAGGTATGGATAAAATCTACATACATTGAATTGAATACATCAAGAAGGTTGACACCATCCGTTTCTAAGATCCATGTTTTTTCTTTATTTATTTCTCCACTTGAAAATGTGAAGTAATCTTGTTCACTCATTACAATATTAGTAATCCCTTTAATACCCTTAATAACAACATTATTAAGGATATCTTCTTGAATATTCTTAAAGATTGAGATAATATCACTTTGATCAGATAGACCATTCAATTGTTCATCTTCTTTTCCATTGATTTCTGCTTTAATTGAAATGCGACCAATTAATTCACTTGAGTTATCATCTGAGTAGATAAACTCTAGTTTATCAAGGTCATATTCCATTAATGAAATATATATATCTTCCATGACAATACCTTTATCCATCATTAATTCTTTATTAAAGGTAAATCTGATTATCCATGGACATTTTTCTTCATAGGTTGCGTCTTCTCCATTTTCAAAATCTAGGAAAGTTTTATACATCTTGAGCATACCTTTATCATCTTCAATATCTGTATCAAAATCATTATTTTTCGGATCATAATAGATTTGATTTTTAATAACAATATCATTGAGGATTGTATATTCTAATTTATTTTTCGCATATTGTGATTTATTTTGATGTTTACCAAACTCATCTTTAAGGCGTATGATCGTAGACGGTGATTTTAGATTTTTAGTAACTCCTAATAATTCTCTTAAACGAGGGATACCCCTAGTTACATTTGACTTCGCACTTACACCCGCATAATGGAAAGTATTTAGTGTCATTTGAGTCGCGGGTTCACCAATACTTTGTGCCGCAATAGCACCAACCATTTCACCTGGTGCTATTTTTGATTTTTCGTATGTTTCATTAATGATATCGATAATTCTTTCATATTCATTTTTTTGTATTCTATGTTTCTTAATAAGGACTTTTGGATGTAAATGAACATCGATTAAAGTTGAAAAGATTATATTATCAATCGCATTTAATTTTCCCTTTAGAATATGATTTTCATTAAGTATTTCGCTTGGTGAAATATTTGATTTATTCTTTTCCATTTTACAAACATTGGTTATAATTCTTGAAATATGTACTGGAGCCCTTACATTATTTGTTACCTTATTATTTTTAAAGATATGTTTATAAATATATATCTTATTTTCGAGAATATTATAGAATGATTCTTCTAATTCATCATTTAATGTAGTAGGTATCTTGTTATATACTTCATCTGTTAAGAATTTTTTCCAGTTTGTATCTTTATCAAACATGAACGCTTTACATATTTCTTCTGTCGTCATATCAATGATAATAAGACTTTGATCTTCGATGGAACACGCATCCATACCATCTTCACCATATTTAAACTGAACAATACAATCTGAATTATTCCTTACAGAAAGATCATAACCAACTCTAAGATCTTCCATTGATTTGACCAGTTTCCTTTGTAAATATCCTGTTTCTGATGTTTTAACTGCTGTATCAATTAGACCTTCTCTTCCACCCATCGCATGAAAGAAGTATTCTTGTGGTGTTTGTCCTGAGATGAAGGAATTTTCTACAAATCCTCTCGCTTCAGAAGAATCATCGTATTTACTATAATGAGGTAGTGTTCGATCTTGATAACCATATGGGATACGTTTACTTTCAACATTTTGCTGTCCAAGACAAGCAACAATCTGAGCAACATTTGTTGATTTACCCTTCGATCCAGAGTTAACCATGTTAGTAACTCTATTTTTTTGATCTAAATTCGATAAACCAATATTACCAGTCTGAGAGAGAGTATTATTAAGAATGCTATTTACTTTACTTTCAAAAAATTCATTGTTTGTTTTTCCCGAGAAATTTTCAAAAATATCAAGATGAAATTCTTGCATAATTTCATCAATTTTAAGTTTATTATTTTCAATTACATCTTTAATTTTATTGTTTGTTTCATCATCTGCGATCATATCACCAATCCCTACACTAAATCCTTCGATAATAAGGAAATATGATATAATCTTTTGCATGTCATCGATAAAATCTTTTGTTTCTTTAGGACCAAGGTCATTATAGATTGTATGTATAAGACCCTTCGACGTCTTTGTAAATATACCTTTGTCTAATCCACCCGAAATTAATTTTCCATTTTTGATAATTACTTTGTTTAAATAATCATCTGAATTAGTATCATACGATGAATTTTTCATAGTCATATTTATACTATCAGGAATAATATAGGACATAATATCTTTTCCTGACCACATTTTAACATCTTCTCCCGATATATTTATTTCTAAAGAATTTTCAGGAACCATTCCATTTTTTTTCTTAAAAGAACTCAACGTCGAAATTAAATTCATCATTTGACATTTTGTAAAATATGTAGTTTCTACATTTTCTTTAACAATCGGTTCGGATTTTTTCTGAATGGGATAAATATTGGTATTATTTGAGAAATAATAACTATCTACACCACGACCTTCATATGTAATTGTTTCACCCTTTGTAAGTTTATTAATACCTAGTAAAGTATCTTGTACAATTGCGATAATTGGTTTATTTTCCCTGGGTGAAATAATCTGATATGTTACTGAGGCAATATTCATAAGTTCTGAAACAGTCGCATTTGATTGGGGGACATGCATGTTCATTTCATCACCATCAAAATCAGCATTATAGGGTGGTGTAACACTTACGTTAAGTCTAAAAGTATTCCCTTTCATAACCTTTATTCGATGACCCATCATACTCATTTTATGGAGAGATGGTTGACGGTTAAATAGGACATAGTCTCCATCCATTAAATGTCTGTGAACAATATACCCTTTCTTAAGTTCAATATCATCAATATTTGATTTTGTAATGGTTATGGTTGTTTTATCATTCTTTACAATCATTTTAATACCCGGATAATTATTAATACCATTTTCAAGTAGGTTATTGAGTTTTTCTATATTAAAATCATTTACAATTTCAGGATATGTTAGATTTTTTGCGATTGATATTGGAACCCCTAATTCATCTAATTCGATATTTGGATCGGGTGTAATAACACTTCTTGCTGAGAAGTCTACCCTTTTACCCATAAGATTATTCCTTATACGACCATCTTTTCCTTTGAGACGTTGTCTGATTGCTTTAAGAGCTCTCCCTGAACGATGGACTGCTTGAGCAATTCCAGGGAGTTCATTATCAACTAATGTCGCTATATGATATTGAAGAACTTTTGACCAGTCATCAATAACTTCAATACGACTATTCGATTCAATTTTTTGTTTAAGAGTATTATTACATTTGATAATATCGCATAATTTATGTGTTAGATCATCATCCATTCTTTGAGAATCGTCTTGTTTTACCGATGGTCTTACTGAGGGTGGGGGGACGGGGAATACAGAACAGATTAACCAATCCGGACGACACCATGTATCAGTAAATCCCATAATATTTACATCTTCATCCGATATTCTTTCCAGAATATCTTTTACTTTTTCGATAGATAGTTTCTGTGTTTTAAGAGAAGAATCATCTAATTTTTTCCAAACAGCAGTAATACCATCCATTCCCTCTAATTTAATTTTATCTGGTTGTTTAGCACCACATCCATCATCATTCTCTTGACCACATCGATTAATTTTTTGACATAGATTATAAATTTCATTCCAACGGACTTTATTTGGTTTTTTCATTAAGGATTGAATAATCGGTGATTCTTTATTAACTAAAAGTTTTGAACATTGTAAGCACGTACATTTAAGCACCTTTAAAACATATTGGATAAATTGCCAATGGTAAACTGGACGCGCCAATTCGACATGTCCAAAATGACCCGGACAATCAATATTGTTTTGACCACATGTTGAACATATTTTCCCCATTTCAGTTGTTCCCATCCTTGGATCAAAGAGTCCTTTAATAACCGGTGTATCTTTCTCATATGTTTCATGTTTGGTGATTTCAACAACAGATCGAGATTTTATTTCATGTGGTCCTAAAATACTAAATTGAACTCCAATAACATTATTCGTTTCGGGTTCTGTATATTGTTTGTTCATTATATAATATCTATTATCTTTTTTTTTAAATAAAAATCAAATTTTAAATTTGAAAATAATATAAAAAAATATTATTAAAGTATTATTAATAAAAGGTTCGAATGGAAAATGAAACAAATTCCCATAGTATGATTACACGTTCAAAGAAAAAACTAATGGATGATACAGAGGTTAAAGATAAAAACCTTGTATTCGAAAGGGTCGATAGTAATGGAAATTTAATGGATTTAATTGATGATAGTGAACCAACTGATTTTGATGAAAATCTATTAAAAAAAGAAATCGACCGTTTGAGAGGTGGATCTCCAAAAAAAACAAGATCACCGAGTAAAAAAATGAAAAAGGTAAAAAATAAGAAAGGGAATATTATCGATATCATATTACCTTATATTCTTATGAATGCATTAACACCAGAAATAAAGAAAAAAAAAACAAAGAGGAGTAAAAAATTTAATATTGATGAACTGGTCGATAGTCAGAATATTAATTTCAAAATAGAAGAAATTGAAAAGGAAGATGAAGAAATATCTGAAGAAGAATTATCAGATGAAGATTTTTCAGAAGAAGATATTACGGATGAAAGTCTTCTTTCTGAAGAAGATAGTGAATGTGACGAAGATTTTGAAGAAGATATTGAAGGGACAGAGGAAGAAACGGAAGAAGAAACTGAAGAAGAAATTGAATATGACGAATATGATGATAAATATATTGAAATTATGGAAGATGAAATCAATGAAGATCAGGACCTTGAATATTTCCATGAGTTAACTCTGGATGAAAAACAAAAACATATTAACGAACTTGAAGAAATTAAGAAAATTAATAAATCAAATATCCCTCTTCGATTTAAAATATTAAATTCCGAAATGGATATTCGAACAAAATCAATCGCAATTGAAAATATAGAAAAACTGAATGGAATGGATACGTCTACAGGCGAATACTGTAAGATGGATAAATGGATAAATGGTCTTATCAAAATACCATTTGGTAAATTTAATGATCTCAAGATATCAGATGAAAATACAATCGAAGAAAAAAGAACATTCCTTTATGAAACATACAACACACTTGATAAAGCAATATATGGTCATAAAGAAGCAAAAATGCATATTCTTCAGGTGATTGGAAAATGGATTAAAAATCCAAATTCCCAGGGTAATGTCCTTGCCCTTCAAGGACCAATGGGGAATGGTAAAACAACATTGGTTAAAGAAGGTATTGCGAAAGCAATTGACAGACCATTCGCCTTTATCGCACTTGGAGGAGCATCTGATTCAGCATTCTTTGATGGTCATTCGTATACTTATGAAGGTTCACACTGGGGTAGAATCATCGATATTCTTATTGAATCAAAATGTATGAATCCCATTATATACTTCGATGAACTTGATAAAGTAAGTGAAACATTCAAGGGAGAAGAAATAATCCACCTACTCACACACCTCACAGACCCTTCTCAAAATAGTCTTTTCCAAGATAATTATTTCCCCGGAGTCCATATTGATCTATCAAAATCCCTATTCATATTCTCGTTCAATGATGAAAGTAAGGTTGATCGGATTTTAAAGGATCGAATGTATGTCATTAATACAAAAGGTTTTAAATCAGAAGATAAAATTGCGATTTGTAATGATTATATCTTACCCGAACTAATGGAAACTTTCATGTTTCATATGAACGATATTGTATTTGAAAAAGAAGCAATTGAATATATTATTGACACGCATACAGAAAAGGAAGAAGGTGTAAGGAACTTAAAAAGATGTCTTGAAACAATTATTTCAAAAGTAAATATCTATAATCTTTCACAGACAAATAGTAATGAGACACAAATACCGTTAACATTTTCCATCGATAATTTCAATATCCCATTAAATATTAATAAAGAAAGAGTAGACTCTCTATTATCTAAGAAAGAAGATAAATTTAAACCACCCGAACATATGTATATGTAAAAGATGTTTCCTAACTATATATTAAATATTTAAATTTTTATCAATTATTTTTTTGTCAAAATTAACATTTTTTGACAAATATATTCAATGTAAGTAAAATGGTTCGAAAAAATTACAAATGGAATATTTCTAAAGAAGAAGGGGAAAAATTAATTAATGATACGATTCAAGAGATTTTATCCGATAAAGGAGTTATGGAAATTTCAGAATTAAATTTCTTTATACAAACCCGTAGTAGAAATATTACCATTGAAAATAATAAGAAAAAAAAGAACCTCACCAATTATATTCGAACAGTTTTCGGTGGTTTAAGGAATTTTTTAGAAATGAAGAAACAATACGAAATCACACAAAAGAAAAATCAGATTATGGTAGATATTCAACGCAATAAAGAAAAGAATAAATATTTTTTGAATGATTTTCTGAATGATTGGGTAATCGTTGATTAAAGGGATACTTATTTATATATCGGTGTAATTTTATATTGGACTATATTATATGGAACCGAAAGTTGCTCCAAAAAGTAATAAAGGTATGTTAGTATTCGCATTGGGTTTAATTTTGGTTATGGTTAGTTCAACAATTGCTGCTTTAATATTTTATGATGGTAATAAAAGTCAACAATCAGGGTCAGGATCCGAGAACGAGGACTCGGGCAACAGTATCACAAACGAACAAACCGCGGAAATTACAGTAACCCCTAGTTGTGGGAGTACAAAGGGTCTTGTAGCATCTTCATTGCGTGGGACTAGTAGTTGGCCTGATGGGGATAATGCGATCGCTTCAGGGCACAATGATATATCAGAGGGTTGTTCTCGCCTTGATTGGAATACGACTGTAGCACAAACAGCATGTAATAATTCATTTGAAGAATCAACAGACGGTACATTCCATAATTGTAAATGGAACTCGGATGATACATGTTCTGCCGAAACTGAAGAATGTGCCCCCGAAACAGCGGGTAGTACAGATAAACCATACTGTACTTCGGGTGTATGGCAGCCATGGCATAATTTAGGTGGTACTCTTCCTGAGGGTAATGATTCCCAATATTGTTATTGTAGGAGAGGGGATACAGGCATTAATTTTAAAACGGGGGTTAAGGCTGTCTCAAGGTGTTTACTATCAACATCCCATAATGGTAATTTTCCCGAAGTTTTCAATTCTGGTCAAGCCCCATAGATTTTTAGAAAATATATTAAATAAATTATATAGTTCTTATATAATATGTTTGATATTGATGGTAAGATGCAAAAAGTTCTCATGTTTTTTATAGGTATTAACGCATTAGTTTATTACTATAAACCTTCATTTTGCTTCGATGATAAAGGTAATTTTAAAGACTTCGGTGTTGGAAATAAAAAAACAATCGCCCCATTTTGGTTAGTAACATTGACAATAAGTATGTTATTCTACCTTTATATTTCTGTTAAAACAGATGATTTTGTTTAATATCTTTTCTTAAAATATTTTTTTTTATAACCTACTATGAAACCTCAATTAGTCGATTTAAATGAAATTTTTAAAGACAATTCATCCCTCTTAAAAAAAGAACAGAAAATCAAAATAAAAAAAACGCCCCCTAAGAATATCGAATATGATTATAATTCTTTATTTAATTTCATTGGTTTGTTATTTCTAATTCTAGGATTATATTTTTTGAATCGACGAAAAAGGGAAAAAGAAAAACGTCGGACGGATTTTGAAGGTCGAATATATAAATTAAAAGATATAATCAAAAATAATAATGAGTTCATACTTTAATATATTTATAATTATAAAGAATAATGTCAAAAGTAAATGATATCGAACACTATTTAGAAAGTATCAGTGTTTTTTATGATGAAAAGTTAAAATTTCTATCGACGAAAGATAATTTTTTAAGATGTAAAGAATGTCCAACAAAAAAAGTATTCAAAGAAGGATATGATGAAATTAGTTTAAGTTGTGGAGGGAAAGATAGAGATGAAAAATGTGGTATGAAACTAATTATAAAGTTCCCCAAATACATACATTATGAAAAAGATATGAATTTACTTAAAAATGAACTCGAAACTGGATTAAATCTAGAAAAAATTAATGAATATATTGATGTTTCAGAAAATCTGAAGGAAGATACGAAAAAAAGAAAACAAATTGAAAGTAAGATGAAAGATATCACTGATAAATTCTATAAAATAAATGTTCAAAATAAAAAGAACGATATTGAAACATTCTATAGAAGTCGTGTTGATAAAACAAAAAGATGTAGGGAAATCCTTCGAAATATCAATCAATTAGAAGAAAGTGAAAGAGAACCTTTACGTAAAGAATATATATCATTAATAAAAACATTAACTAGTGAATATATTCAAATTAAAGAACTCGTTGAAACATTTCAACCCTTCCATATGGTAAAAAAACCAGAGGTAACGCTCCGCATGGATGTTGAAAGTGATAAGAAAAAAATAAAGAAGAAACCTAAAAAAGAAACAGGTACAAAATTTACTAAAGGTGATATCGTCCATTGGGAATCAAAGGGAGAGATACTTTCAGGATTTATTAAAACAGAAAAAGAAATTGGTGGAATGATGAAAATTGTAAATGAAGAAGGTAAAACTTTCTTTGTTCCTAAAGGTAAGGTAAACACCGGTGAACATGAACCAGAACCCGAACCTGAAGAAAAAATAGTTGAAGAAAAACAAGAAAGATTATATTTTAATCATTCAAAGCAAAATCAATGGTTATCAACATTCAATAAAGCAGAACCCTTTAAATACAATGAAATAGAATATCCCACAGTTGAACATGCTTTCCACGCTCAAAAATTAGCAGATAATGATCCCAAAGTTGATGAATATCGCTTTGCTCTTTCAACAAATGTAAATGATATTTTAACACCAAGTGCTGCGAAAAAATTTGGAGGAAAAGATTCTTTTAAAGAAAATGATTTTACTTTAAGGAATGATTGGGATGATGTAAAATTAAAAATAATGGAAGAAATTATCAGAGATTACTACATTTCGAATACCGAATTAATTGATAAATTAATTAAAACGAATAATAAACTTCTCGTCCATAAAGGTTTTGGAATAAATACTTTTTGGGGAGTGGATAAAAATAATGAAGGGAGAAATAATCAAGGAAATATTCTTATGAAACTAAGAGAAGAATTTAAAAATGCCTAATTACTGCAATAGGTTCGATAGTTTCATCGCACGAATCATGCGGGTAACACCGATACCTCCACCCGAACGAGGAAAGAAGTCACTGGTAAGGAATTCTTCAAGTTCTTTCTCAACTCGCGCCTTTCCAAACTGAGCAAACAAAGTATTCGCATATTCGCCACCAGAAATGGTATAGAAAGTATCTCTCATTGCTTGAGGATCAGTCGATCTCTCAGCGGAACCAATCGTTTCAATACCATGCATAATAACATCAATCTTGTTCGAGTGTTTCTTACTGTCATGGAGTTTCATGTTCCAGAAAGGACTCGTGCGCTCAGGGAAGTTCTCGAGGAAGAAAATAGGTCCATGGTCTTCGCCAAGTTTTTCTTCGTGTTCGTTTTCAAGTTCATCAGTTTCAACATTTAGACCGTAAGTCTTACATACATTGTCGTAATCATCCGAAGGATAAGTTCCATCCTCTTTTCTGTTAAAACCAAGGTAATCGAGTAGTTCACCTTCCATCTTTCTTAATTCATCCATACCACCTTTTAATTCAAATTCAAACATGGGGAAGATACGGTCATGTCTCCCAGGAACAGGGTCCGGTTCATTGCGGTATGAAGTAGATACACAGAAGAAACCCTTCTCTTCAGGATGTTCCAAAAGATAATGTTCTAACCACATCTGCCCGGTTTGTGGGAGAGGCCAGATTTGACCTTCATAATTGTAAGTTGCTATTGTCTTAGGATCTTCGCATGCTGCTAAGATGCTCTTTTTATTCTGAGGATGTACCTCAACAAATCCCTTGACATCCTTAAAAAAGGATCTCATTTTGCTAACAACAAGATCAAAGTTTTTGTAATTTTCCCCCTCCATTTTTTATTATTAATAGATAATATTTTTTTAAGTAAATTTCTTTATATTTTTTAATATTTTGGTGTGTTTGAGAATACTTTCATAGGTAGCATTCTCCAATGAAGGGATAATGACATTATTTACCATTTTATAATTAAAATAAGTAATAATAATTGCTATAATTATTAGTAACAATAATAAAATATAAAAACGAACATTTGTATTGTTTTCTTCTTCCATATACTTATATAAATATTTTTTATAGTTTATATTTTTAAAGTTTATATTTTATATTTTTTAGATTCCTATAATATATATAGAAGAAAATGGCGTCATCATTAAGTATTAGTCGTGCCTCGGCAGTTATGGGAACTATTCTAGAAAGAAGTATCGATATTCCAAGGGATATTTCTTTTCGAGGGAACCTTACGTTAAAAGAAGAAAGTGGTGGTGGTGTGGAAGTTACATTAAAACCAGATGAACTAACCAAAGTTTTAAGTATAATTAATGGAAATGTTAATGCTAATAAAGCACTTATCGTAGATTCAGATAAAAGTATTGTTGGGGTCAATAATCAAACAAATACAGGTCAATTTATATTTGATAAAGCAAAAGATAGTGAAGAAGGGGCTGTAGACTTAATATTTAAAAGAGCAAGGGGGACAACTAGCGATAAATCAGAAACTTTCCATGGAAATCACATAGGGGTTTTATCGTTTCAACCCTATGTGGGGACAACATATATTGATTCTGCTGGAATTGATATCAACACTTACAAAAAAAGTTATTCAAGTAAATATAGTGGAAGTGAAATAATATTTTCAAATAGTGGTGGAAGTGATATAAATAGCGGAAAACACGATAGTTTAAAAATTGATGCAATGGGGAATCTTAATATTCTTAAAAGTAGGGAATTAAGACTAAATGCCT
>CETW01038816.1_pt1 | contig 12928 bp, 11 predicted proteins | sample 361381 | NCBI WGS metagenome assembly CETW01 (sample SAMEA2620570, study PRJEB7988) | marine metagenome | isolation source: saline water (ENVO:00002010), including
CTCAGCAAGTTGTGCCTTGGCTCTATTGGCATCGAGAGCTGTCATAGCAAACCATTTTTGATTTGGATTATTGGCTGAATTCATTCCAATCAATGCATTTGTATTAGCTGGATTTCCTACAACAAGTATTTTTGCATCATGTTTTGCTAATTCACCAATAGCTGCTCCTTGATCGGTAAATATACCTCCATTAATTTTAAGAAGATCACTTCTTTCCTCAATTTTTTTTCCATCAATAACAATACCTCTGGGTATACTTCCTACCAGCAAAACCCAGTCTGCATCCTTAACACCTTCTTTTATATCTGCAGTAGCAGTAAGCTCACCTGTCTGATCAAAACCGCAATCAATAAGTTCCATTATTGTTCCTTGAAGCTTATCAACGACTTGTGGTATTTCAACTAGCCTAAGATTAACTTTAGTATCTGGACCAAATGTCTCTCCGCTCACCAATCTGGGTAATAATGAGTATGCGATCTGTCCAGCACCTCCAGTCACAGCAACATTTATTTCTTTCATTTATTTCTCCTTATAAATTTGGTTTGAATATATTTCTTTTTCCGTCATTTGAGACCACACCTGAAGTATTCAGCATATCGTTTTCAGATATATAAGATAAGGAAACTGGATCTCTTTCAGAATTGGCTATAAATCTCGTTCCATCAAATAATCTTCCTATAATAATTCCTTTATCAGGACCCTTACGAGAATGAACAACCGTATATGTCTCTACTTTGCACTTTCCCTCCGCAATTTCAGTAAAGCCTGGCTTGTCAGCCATATCTATCTTTTTTTGTAGTGATGCAGTATCGGCAATCTGATTCCATTCTCCTTCGAACGGTTTCGAAGAAAAAATTCCAGCTCCGTGTTTGGTTATATACCAACCATTAGCTGTTGCTAATCCAAATTGTCCAGGTTTAGATCTTAGTTTGTTCATCATAGTCGCTATAGAATTCATGACATAGGCATTTCCTGGTCCTCCAAAATAAGGAAGTCCACCAGTGACGGTTAGTCCTCTAGGATCATCTTTTTCTAATGAAAGTTCTTTCATGGCAATCTGAACAGCTGAGGGAAAACACGAATATAAGTCAATAAAATCTAACTCATCAATAGATATATTTGCCAATTCAAAAACGCCTTCAGTACATCCTTTAATAGCAGGTGAAGAGTAATAGTTGGTTCTATCAGAGACATTCCAGATGTCATTTACACAAGATCCAGAATATATAAATATCCATTTAGATTCCGGAATACCTAGCTCCCTAGCTTTTTTGGCTGACATCATGACCATTGCACATGATTGATTTACTCTCATTATCGAGTTCATATATTTCGTATAAGGAAGTCCTATCATTCTATTTTCAGGTTTAACTTCTGATATTTCTGAAGCAGATCTATGAATAGGAAACCAAGCAAATTCATTTTTTGAGGCTACTTTTGAAAAAGTTTCAAATAACTCACCAGTAGCTTTCATATGCTCATTAATTGATTGCTTGTAATGGCCTCTTAGAGAGTTTGCAAATAAAGGATATACGGACGAAGGATCGAATATGCCATGAAGTTTTTCATGATCATTTGTGCCATCAGTAGATTTTCCTATAATTTCTGGTTCTCCTCCAGGATTGTCTTCCCAATTAACTTCAAGACCCTCTTTAAGTCTGCTTACGAAAGTGTCTAAAGCTTCACCTCCAGCTAACAAAGCACACTCTATCTGATTATCTTTTATTCTATTGGCAAGTTCATTTACTGCTATCTGGGGTGAATTACCACCTGTTGTGGTGTAAATCTCATTGTGTGCATTCAAATCTAAAGCATTAGATAGGCTTCTAGGCATATTTGGATAGCCCCATAGATTAGAAGTAGCTGAATCTCTATGCGGCGTATCTGCCACAAACCTTATTACTGCAACAGTGTCGATGTGTTCATGCAAGTCATTTTTTGCTTCACAATCTAAAATAGCTTTTTTAGATACTTCTTGAAGCATTTCCAAGTAATTAAAGCCATCTTTACCTCTTTTATCAGTAAGCTGACCATTTCCTACAAGAATAGGCGTGTTGTCGTTTACGTTTGAATAGGAAATTTCTGTCATAAATAGTGATATTAGGGATCGCAGTCTAACTATTGAATGTTTACTGAGCAATAGGTATCAGATAAATTTTAGAGTAATATAATTTTTACCAATGAAACATAATTTCGATCAAGTAATATCTAGAAAAGAAACTTTCAGTACAAAGTGGTTAAAGTTTTCTGAAGAGGACGTGATTCCTATGTGGATAGCAGATATGGACTTTGTTTGTCCAGATGAAATAACCTCAGCTATAAAGGAAAGAGTTGACCAAGGAATATTTGGTTACACTGATATCCCGCCAAGCCTTACTGACATATTTATAAGAAGAGTAAAAGAAAATACAGATTGGACCGTTGAGAAAGAATGGATTGTTTGGATACCTGGTGGAGTAGTGGGCTTGAATGTGGCTTGCAAAACTGTTCTGGCGCCAGGCCAAATAGCAATGGTTCCTTCTCCCATATATGCACCTTTTACCGATGCTCCAGAAAACATGGATAGAGGTTTTATTAAGACTCATTTGATAGACAATCAAGGTAGGCTTGAGTTTGATTTTGAAGCTATTAAAACTTTACTTACGGAAGATACCAAGATGTTCTTCTTGTGCAATCCACAAAATCCAGGCGGAACAGTCTTTGGAGAACAAGAAATTAAAGAGATTTCTGCTCTTTGTGAAAAAAGAAAAATCATCGTTTGTAGTGATGAAATTCACTCTGATTTAATACTAGAAGAAGGTTTAAGACATATTCCTTTCGCAAGCTTGAATTCATACAATAAAAATAATTCAATAACTCTCATGGGTCCTTGTAAGACTTTTAATATAGCAGGATTTCCTATCGCTTCGGCAATTATCCCCAATGAAGAGCTAAGAAAGGACTTTATTCGCAATACAAAAGGGATTGTTGCTCATATTGATAGCATAGCATTTGTAGCTGCCGAAGCAGCTTATTCTAATGCACAAGAGTGGCACTCTGATTTGATTACTTATTTAAGGTCAAACAAGAATCTTTTAGTAGAAAGGATAAACAATATAGAAGGGCTATCCTTAAAAGGTCCAGAAGCTGGCTTCTTAGCTTGGATCGACTGCAGTAATTCTGGGTTAAAAAACCCCTTTGATTTTTTTGTAAAAGAAGCAAAGGTAGGCGTTTATGATGGGGCTTGGTTTGGTGACAAGAACTATGTCCGTCTGAATTTTGGATGCCCTAAGTCTGTTTTAGAAGAAGCATTAGATAGAATAGAAAAAGCTTTTTCACAAAGAAACTAGGTTAAGTTAATATGTGCGCCTTAATTTATAAATAGGAGATATTATGGCTATTACTTTTAATGATCAAGTTGCAATCGTCACTGGTGCTGGAGGAGGGTTAGGCCGATGCCACGCTTTGGATTTAGCAAGAAGGGGAGCTAAAGTCGTAGTAAATGATTTAGGTGGCAATGTTGATGGCTCTGATGATGGTTCCCTATCTGCAGCTGAAATGGTAGTTGAAGAAATAAAAGCAGCCGGAGGAGAGGCTATGGCAAATGGTGCAAGTGTCACCGATACTGCACAAGTTAAATCCATGGTAGACGAAGTTATGGATAAGTATGGTCGTATAGATATCTTAGTTAATAATGCTGGTATTTTGAGAGATAAGAGTTTCTCCAAAGTTGAAGACCAAGACTTCAGAATGGTCCTGGAAGTGCATCTAATGGGAAGTGTAAACTGCACTAAAGCTGTTTGGGAAATAATGAAGGAACAGAATTATGGAAGAATAGTAATGACTTCTTCTTCAAGCGGTCTATACGGAAACTTTGGCCAAACAAACTATGGTTCTGCAAAGATGGGTGTCGTAGGTCTTATGAATACACTTAAATTAGAAGGTGCTAAATATAATGTTAAATGCAATACTCTTGCTCCACTAGCTGGCACTAGAATGACAGAAAGTTTAATGCCCGAAGAAGTACTTGACCAAATTCAGCCTGATTACGTTACTCCTGCAGTTACTTATATGGTGTCAGAAGATGCTCCTACCGGAGTTATAATTGCGGCCGGAGCAGGTGTTTTTACAAGGGTCATGATTCATGAGACTAAAGGAGTTTATCTTGGAACGGGTGATGACATGACTGCAGAAAACATAGAAGCAAACTGGGATCAAATATCAGATATGACCGATGCAACTCTTTGCTACCAGGGCGGCGATCAATCTATGAAGGCTTTTACTCTAATTCAAGAAAGCAAGAAGTAATTCAGAAAATAAAGACCGATCTGCGAGTTAGCGTTTATAGATTTAATGCGTTTAAAAGACTGCCATAGCTTCGCTGACTTTAGAGAGTTAGCTCGCAGGAGGTTGCCAAGCCCTATATTTAACTATATCGATGGTGCTGCTGATGATGAAAGTACTTACCACAGAAATACTCAAAGCTTTGAAGATTGTGATTTAGTGCCTAATGTTCTAAGAGGCGTAGAGAACATAGACATGTCAGTTGAGATCTTGGGTCAAAAACTTGAGATGCCAATCTATTGTTCACCTACTGCATTGCAAAGAGTATTTCATCATGAAGGTGAAAATGCCGTTGCTGCAGCAGCAGACAAATATGGAACTTTATTCGGAGTTTCTTCTCTAGGAACCGTAAGCCTATCTGATGTTAGAAGAACTTATTCTGGACCCCAGTGCTATCAGTTCTACTTCCATAAAGACAGAGATCTAAATCAAGTAATGCTTGAGAATGCAAAAAATGCAAACGTTGATGTGATGATGCTCACCGTAGATACAATCACTGGAGGAAATAGAGAAAGAGACCTTAAAACAGGTTTTTCAATTCCCTTCAAGTTGAGCCTTAGTGGAATCACGCAATTCGCTATCAAGCCTATGTGGGCTTTGAATTATTTAACACACAAGAAGTTTGCACTTCCTCAACTAGATGATCACGTAGATATGTCTGATGGACCTATTTCTATAGGAAGATACTTTACTGATATGCTCGATCCTTGTTTAAACTGGGAAGATGTATCAAGAATGGTTGAATACTGGGATGGTCAATTTTGTCTTAAAGGCATCATGAGTGTTGAGGATGCTAGAAAGGCAGTAGAAATAGGTTGTACAGGAATAGTAATCTCTAACCATGGCGGAAGACAATTAGATGGAAGTCGTTCTCCATTTGATCAATTATCAGAGATAGTTGATGCTGTTGGAGATGATATTGATGTCATTATGGATAGTGGAATACAAAGAGGTACCCATGTTTTAAAAGCACTCTCCATGGGAGCTAAGGCTGTGGGTGGAGGCAGATTTTATTTATATGCACTTGCTGCAGCAGGACAAAAGGGCGTTGAAAGAGCTCTTAATCTTATGAAGCAAGAGATAGAGCGCGATATGAGATTAATGGGGGTATCCAAGATTTCTGACTTAAGCAGGAAAAATTTAAGATTTAGATAGAAGCTATTAAATCAAGAACCTTACTCTTTATTTCCTCTATAACTTCCCTGAATTCATCTAATTCCATATTCTTCGGGTCTCGAATATTCCATTCGATTCTTTTTTTTGCGTCGATACTCGGACACCTGTCGCCACAACCCATTGATACCATTGCATGAACTTTCATCTGAGGTAAATCCGAGGTTGCTGTAGATTTATGTTTTGCTAGATCATAGCCCAACTCTTTCATAAGGTTAATTGCTTTTTCATTAATCCTACCTGAAGGCTTTGAACCAGCACTTATTGCAGTAACTTTATTTTTACCATATTTATTTGCAAAAGCTTCTGCAATTTGGCTTCTACAGGAGTTTTCGACACATAAAAAAACTAGCGTTTTCATGATTATTCAATAACCATTAAATCTTCAGCTATGATTGCATTACCACTAAAGTTCAATCTTACTTCTTCCAATATTGACTCTTCAGAGTTGCCCCAAAAAAGGATATGAGATAATACCAATTTCTTAGGCTTGCTTATGGTTGCTATCTTCCCAACATCTATGGCAGAAGTGTGATGTGCTTTGTGATAAATTTGCCAATCTTTTGTTTTCTCTTGAAATCCCTTTTCTGAGTAGACTTCATGAACGAGAATGTCGGCATCAATAGATTTTTCAATAACCTTCTGACTGTATGCAGTATCACCGGAGAAAACAATTTTTTTGTCATTTGTAGTGAATACAAAACCAAAGGAGTTTTTAAAATCACCATGATTATTCTCAAAAGCTTCTACTGTTACATTCTGATCTTGATATATTAATCCTTCGCTAATCTCTTTTACTTGAGTTTTATAACCTTCAAGATTAGAAGGTTGAGAACCATTTATTCTGTAGTCGATATCAATTGAGAAAGCATCAGATATTTTCTCAGCCATTTTTTGTAAGCCTTTTGGGCCAAAAAGATTTAAAGGCTCTTTTCTTTCTAAAACCCAAGGAGAAAGTATCAAGTCTGCTAATCCTGCTGAGTGGTCGGAGTGTAAATGAGTTAGAAACGCATAGTTCAGCTTATCAATCTCCATTGATTTAAATTTTCCTCCCCAAGAAGGCGAGAAGGCTGAGGCTCTTCTAATGACTCCTGGTCCAAAGTCTATAAGATAAGCTTGCCCATTAGTTATTACGGCGTAGGCTGAACCACTTCTATCTGGATCTGGATTAGGAGTACCGGAACCCAATATGAGTAGCTTTGTATCGGCATTTAGACCACTTATTCCTAAACTGATAGTTATTAATATTGTCTTTAGATTCATAACTTAGAGACAAATCTACTATAATTGAAGAGGGAGATATATAAGTATGGCTAAAAAAGCGCAAAATCTAGTTTTTTATCTATTAATTCTATTTTTTAGTTTCTCAATGAGCGCTAAACAAATAGTTTTAAGTCCTAGCAATAATTCTCAAGAAGAAATACAGGAAGCTCTTATTGATCTAGAACCAGGCGATGTCCTGACTCTAGAGGCTGGCGAATATTATTTCGAAGATGGCTTATCTCTAGATGTAGATGATGTCATTTTTGAAGGATCAGGAATAGACGACACAATTTTAAATTTTGAGAACCAAATTTCAGGTGCGCAAGGCTTACTCGTAACATCAAATGATGTAACAATTAGAGATTTTGCAATACTCGATGCTAAAGGTGATGCGATAAAAGTTATTGGAGCAGATGGTATAAATATGATTCGCCTAAGAACGGAATGGACAGGCGGCCCAAAGGAAACTAATGGAGCATATGGATTCTATCCTGTTGAATCAAAAGATGTTTTGATTGATGGATGTGTTGCAATAGGAGCATCCGATGCAGGAATATATGTAGGTCAATCTCAAAATATAATAGTAAAAAATAGCATAGCTCAATATAACGTCGCGGGAATTGAGATAGAAAATTCTTTTTATGCCGATGTATTTGATAATCTAGCCTCTCACAATACTGGAGGTATTCTAATTTTTGATCTTCCTGACTTACCTCAACAAGGTGGACACCACGTAAGGGTATTTAGGAATCAGGCTATCAACAACGATACTGATAATTTTGCTCCTGAAGGAAATATTGTGGGTGAAGTTCCAAGAGGCACCGGAATAATAATACAAGCCAATTCAAATGTTGAAGTTTTTGATAATGACATCTATGGCAATGGAACAGTCAATCTATCGATTGTTACCTATGGTTATGAAACAGATGATGAAAATTATAATCCTCATCCTAAGTCAATACAGATACATGGCAATAGATTCGGAGACGGCGGATTTGATCCCGATATAGGCACTGGTGAGCTCGCTGCAATTTTATTTGATTTATCAGAAGGGGATATGCCTGACATTTTCTGGGATGGTATTCTTCCTATGAATCAAATTTTATTTGGTCAACCAGAAGAGGAAAGATTAATAATTACCGATAACGGCGACGCAACATTCCTGACTATAAACCCTATTAAATATATGCTTCCTTTCTTTGATCCAGTAGAAAGGGACATATCACAATATGACGGCGTTATCATGCCTTTAGCTGAGGTGGTTCTTAACTAGTTTCAATGAAGAAAGCTTTTCTGTTATTGCTAACTTCAATAGTAATAAATTCTATGTATGCTGTTGATAATGATGTAATTTTACAAGAAAAATTTCCAAAAAAACTTTCAGAATTCTTATTTTTTCAAGATCCCAGTGCACAAATTCCATCTGAAGGAGTAATTCCTTACGAATTAATTTCATCTCTTTTTTCTGATTATTCATATAAACAGAGATGGGTATATGTTCCTATGGGCAAGAAAGCTAATTTTGTAAAAGATGAAGTATTTGATTTTCCAATAGGTTCAGCTCTCATCAAGACCTTTTACTACCCTGTTGACGAAAGAGATGCAACTTTGGGAAAACGACTAATGGAAACTAGGCTTCTGCTAAGGAAAAGTGATGGATGGGATGCTGTATCTTACGCCTGGAATGAAACTCAAGATGAAGCTTTTATAAAGAAAGCTGGAAAGACCATTTTGAATGATTGGATTGATTTCAATGGTAAAAATAGATCTGTACGATATAGAGTTCCTAACAAGAACCAATGTAAAGAATGTCATGCAAAAAATGATCTAATAACACCCATCGGACCAAAAGCTAGAAATTTAGATAAAGTTTTTGATTATCCTAATGAATCAATTAACCAATTAACCAAATGGATGAAAGTTGAATATATCGACAAGATTGATGTTGAACTAAATGTACCTGTGAATTGGGAAGATGAGCATCTAAGTTTAGATGCACGAGTTAAATCTTACTTAGATATTAACTGTGGGCATTGTCATTCATCCACTGGAAACGCAAATTCAACTGGTTTATATTTAGATCTTACAGAAAATCGACCGGTCCACAGAGGTATATTCAAAAAACCTGTAGCAACGGGTCGAGGAAGTGGAGGACATCAATATTCCATTTCGCCCGGTAATTCAGAAGAATCTATTATGTTATATAGGATGATTTCTGTAGATCCAGGGGTTATGATGCCAGAGTCAGGAAGGTCTCTTTCTCATAATGAAGCAATTGACATGATAAGAGAATGGATTGACAAAATGGAAATCTAAATGAGTGATCGAGAAGACCTACTAAATAATTTAAAGATCGACAGATCTCAAGCTACAACTGAAGACCATTCTTCTTCTAGAAAATTTATAATGCTTGGTTTAGCGGTCTTTATTGTTGGTCTGTTTTCCTGGATTTTTCTTTCTGAAGATGAATTGAAAGAAGTAACAACCTTTACGGTCAAATCTCTTCAGATGTCAGACTCCTCTGCTACAAGCATTCTTGATGCATCTGGTTATGTTGTGGCCAGAAGGAGAGCTACTGTTTCTTCCAAAATGACCGGAAAGGTCATGAAGGTCTTTATTGAAGAGGGTATGTATGTTGAAGAAGGGCAACTCTTAGCTCAACTAGATGATAGCACCATGATTGCTGACCTGAATTATTCTCAATCTCAATTAAATGAAGCCAAACGGGTTTTCATCAGAACTCAAGAATTGGCTAAAGAAGAGTTAGCAAGTCAAGCCTCACTAGATGCTGCTCGAGCTTCAGTAGAAGGTTTAGAGGCTTTGAATGAAGTCAGAAAGCAAGTTGTTCAAGATATGAAGATTTTAGCTCCATTCAGTGGAGTGGTTGTTTATAAAGCAGCTCAACCAGGTGAAATGATTTCTCCTGTATCTGCTGGAGGAGGATTTACTAATACGGGTATCTGTACAATTGTAGATATGGATTCGCTAGAAGTTGAAGTGGATGTAAATGAATCTTTCATAAACCGAGTGAAACCAGGACAACCTGTAATCACAAACTTAAATGCTTATCCAAAATGGGATATTCCTTCTGAAGTAATAGCTATCATTCCTACAGCGGATAGAAATAAAGCAACAGTAAGAGTAAGAATAGCCCTTCTTGAGAAAGATGAAAGAGTGCTTCCTGATATGGGAAGTAGAGTTTCATTTTTACGTAAAGTTGAAACTCAAGTGAACGAGACTCCTAAAGAGGGAATGATGATTCCTCTTGCAGCTATATCAACGTCTGATAATCAGCCAAAAGTTCAAGCTCTAAACAATGACCGGATTGTGCTAACTAACATAGAAGTTGCTGAAGAAACTGCTAACTATGCAAGAGTCACTGCAGGCTTGAAGTCAGGTATGAAAGTAATCGCAAGATTTGATGATGATTTAAAAGATAATCAAAAAGTAATAGTGAAATAATAAAGGAACAAGCATGTCTAATTTAATTGAAGTTCAATCTGTTAATAAAACCTATCAAAGGGGAGGCGAGACTCTCGTTGTTTTGGATGATTTGAGTCTAGAGGTTCCAAAAGGAGACTATCTTGCCTTAATGGGCCCATCAGGTTCTGGAAAGTCTACATTGTTAAATCTGATTGGAGGTCTTGATACCCCGACGTCAGGACAAGTGGTAATCAATGGAGAGCACCTTGAAAAAATGGGCACTTCTGCTCTTAGCGATTGGAGGGCAAGTAATGTTGGTTTTATTTTTCAATTTTATAATCTTTTACCAGTATTAACGGCTAATAAGAATGTTGAAATCCCTCTTCTTTTGACTAATTTATCTGGATCTCAAAGAAAAGAACATGTGGCTACAGCTTTAAATGTGGTGGGACTTTCTGATAGAGGCGGTCATAAGCCTAATGAACTATCAGGTGGTCAACAACAAAGAGTCGCTATTGCAAGAGCACTCGTCTCTGATCCAGATATTCTTGTGTGTGATGAGCCAACAGGTGACCTCGATAGACAAACAGCAACCGAAATATTAGATCTCCTTCAAATTTTAAATCGTGACCATGGAAAAACTATTTTAATGGTTACGCACGATCCTGTAGCTGCAGAGTCGGCAAAAAGAACACTACATCTAGACAAAGGAAAACTTACTAACTAATGTTTTGGACTCTTGTTAAGACAGGACTCATAAGAAAGCGATTAAGGACCTTTCTCACCATAATGTCTATGTTCATAGCATTTGTTCTCTATGGATCTTTAAATGCTTTATCGGGTATGTTTACAGGAACTATAGATGGTCTTGAAGCTGACAACATTATAGTCATGCCAAGATATGATTTTATTGCAGGAAAGCTACCATTATCACATGTCAATTTTATTGAAACATTAGATGGCATCGAGTCAATAATGCATGCTGACTATCTTCTTTCTGACAGCATGGAGAGCATGATGGATGGAGTAACGTTTGCAGCGAGTCCTAATTTTTTCGATGTATACACCAGACTGAAAACTAGCGAAGAAGCTAAAACAGCGATGCTCAAAAATCCAAATGCGGCCATAGTTGGTAAGCTGATGGCTGATCAGAAAGGTTTAAAAATTGGAGATAGACTAAATACTAAATCAAATTATAAGAACAGCGACGGCACAAATAATTGGTCTTTTGAGATAGTTGGTTTCTATGAGGCAGAAAAAATTAAAGGCGATGAGATGGGCGCTGTAATCAACTATGATACTTTTGATGAAGCTCGCTTAAATCAGAAAGGCACCGTTGGCATGATTATGATCAAAGCTGAATCTGCGGAGGCGGGTCAAAATATATCTCGGCAAATAGATGAATATTTTGCAAACTCTTCTTACTCAACCCGAACAGGCCCTGAATCAATGATGGCAATAGAAATGGCTGGAGAATTTGCAGACATTGAGTTGATTGTTAATTCTATTCTTTTATCGGTGTTTTTTACCATTTTGTTGGTTTCTGCAAATACTCTTGCTCAATCAATTAGGGAGAGAACCAGTGATATTGGGGTTCTTAAATGTTTAGGATATAAAGATTCAGTAATCTTTATTTCTGTAATTTTAGAGGCCATAACGATATGCATTACAGCTGTTCTGTCTGGACTAATTTTTACCTTACTACTTATACCTGTTGTAGAGAGCATGAGCGGCGGTTTAATGGATGATGTAATAACATTAAGTTTCGGGGTAATTACTGGTGCATTCTTAATAGGTCTCTGTATTGCATTCATGTCAGCTGCTGTACCTGCATACAATGCTCTAAACTTAAAAGTAGTTGATGCGCTTAGGGAAGGGTAATGAAGTATTGGATGATTATAAAATCTGGGATTGAAAGAAAAAGGATTCGAACCATTATGACAGTTCTTTCTATAGCTGTTGCTTTCACTCTGTTCTCTCTAGGTAGATCAGTGGCCGTAGCTTTCAACAGCGAAATAGACTACGCGGGTAAGGATAGGCTGATTGTGTCTTCAAGATTATCCTTTACTGATGGTTTACCTTTAGCTCATAAAAATAGAATAGAAACATTAGATGGTGTCAAAGCAGTGGCTTATAGGCAATGGTTTGGAGGTACTTATATTGAAAGATCTAATTTTTTTCCTAAATGGCCTATACCTCCAGAATATCTTGATATCTACACAGAGTTAAGTTTGACCGAATCAGAAAAGCTAAACTTTAAAAACAACCTTCAAGGAATGATAGCCGGTAAAGAGCTTGCAGATAAGTTCAATTGGAAGATTGGAGACAGGATCCCAATAATACCGGATATATGGCCAAAAAAAGGAGGAGGAGTGTGGGAATTTGATCTGGTAGGTATTTTTACTCACTCCGACGGAGGAATTGAAAACGAAGCTTACATAAATTGGGAGTATTTTGATGAGGCAAGAGATTTTGAAACTGGAAAGGTAGGAACTTTTGTTGTTCAGTTAGAAAACTCTGAAAGCTCTCAACAAATTGCTCAGTCTATAGACAATTTATTTCTTAACTCTCAAGATGAAACTAAGACCTCTACTGAAGAAGCTTTTGCAAAAATGTTTGCTGAACAAACTGGAGACATAGGTTTAATCGTGAATTCAGTATTGGCTGCATCTTTCTTTACTATACTGTTGCTAACTGCTAATACAATGAGCCAAGCGGTTAGAGAAAGAACTTCCGAATTAGGAGT